>Ga0172368_10001108_pt1 | contig 37608 bp, 30 predicted proteins | sample Lak11m_FD_114540 | JGI IMG/M metagenome (GOLD analysis project Ga0172368, IMG submission 114540) | Freshwater microbial communities from Kabuno Bay, South-Kivu, Congo - kab_022012_11m | ecosystem: Environmental > Aquatic > Freshwater > Lake | place: Democratic Republic of the Congo: South-Kivu... | reverse complement strand
TTTCTGTTCAACTTTTTCTTTTAATTCCTCAAACTTTTTGTCATTCATCTGCGTAAGTTTTTCAAGTCTTTCGGAAAAAGCAGTGAACTGATTAAAGAGAGAATCCTCAAACTTTTTAAATGATGAAAAGACTTCTTCGCGCAGATTTTTTTGCTGTACACCCGTTTCTTCGCGGTTGCGCTGAAACTCTTTTTTTTGTAATTCGTCTAACTTGTCAAATCCGCCGCGCAGAACTTTTTCAATTTCGGGCAGAAGCAGTTCATCTTTTTTTAGGTTGATTTTCCGATACAGATAAAAAACGATTCCAAGAATGATAATTTCAAGTGATACTAAAAGATATTCCAACGCTGCCTCAACGGTTAAATGTTACGTTCGCTCTTTTCCGGCGCAAATGTTCAAGTAAAGAGAAAAAAATTATGCTTATATTTAAGAAGAAATTTTAACAAAATTACGGAATAATTGTTGAACAAAGAAAAAATTCTCGTTACCGCCGCTCTTCCTTACGCCAACGGACCCATTCATCTCGGGCATCTGGCGGGCGCGTATCTGCCTGCCGATATTTTTGTCCGCTACAACCGTTTAAAAGGAAATGACATTCTCTTTGTGTGCGGTTCCGATGAACACGGCGTGCCGATAACGATTACCGCCGACAAAGAAGGAGTGAAGCCAAAAGATATTATAGACAGATTTCACGAGATCAACAAAACATCGTTTGAAAAATTCGGAATGAATTTCGACATTTATTCACGTACAAGTCTTCCCATTCATCATCAAACCGGAAAAGAATTCTTCCTCAAATTTCATGAACAAGGATTATTAAAAGAGAAAAAGACGCTTCAATTTTATGATGAAAAAGCAAATATGTTTTTGCCGGACAGGTATGTTGAAGGGACTTGCCCGAATTGCGGGAATGAAAATGCACGCAGCGATGAGTGCGAATCTTGCGGCGCTTTATACGAACCAAGCGCGTTAAAAAATCCCATTAGCAAAATTAGCGGAAATTCTCCCGTGCTTAAAGAAACATCGCATTGGTTTTTTCCGCTTGGGAAATTTCAAGAGAGACTTGAAGCGTACATTAAAGAAATGGATGAAAAATTTCATTGGAAAGAAAACGTGCTTCAATACTGCCGCAGTTGGTTTAACGACGGTTTGCAAGATAGAGCCGTTACGCGTGATTTGGATTGGGGCATTCCCGTTCCGTTGGATGAAGCAAAAGGAAAAGTTCTCTACGTCTGGTTCGAAGCGGTTTTAGGTTACATTTCCGCCGCAAAAGAGCTTTCGGAAAAAAGGGAAGAAAGTGATTTATGGAAAACGTATTGGCATGATGAAAAAACAAAATATGTCGCATTCATCGGAAAAGATAATGTGGTTTTTCACACCATCTTTTTCCCCGCTATGTTAATGGCGTGGAACGACGCAAGCGAGGATAAGTTTGTTCTTCCGCAAAATGTTCCCGCAAATGAATTTTATAATTTTGAAGGAAAGAAATTTTCCAAAAGCAGAAATTGGGGAATTGATGTTATTGATTTCTTGAACGCCTTCCCGCCCGATCCGCTGCGATATACGCTTGCCGCTAACTTACCCGAGATGCGCGATACCGATTTCCGATGGAAAGATTTTCAAGCCCGCAACAACAACGAGCTTTCCGCAATTCTCGGCAATTTTATTAACCGTACGTTTACCTTTGCAGCAAAAAATTTTGAAGGAAAAGTTCCTGCTCAATTAGTGCTATCACAAATTGATAAAGAAATGTTGACGCTGCTTGAAGGCTATCCTGCAAAGGTCTCGGCATTATTTGAAAATTATAAAATTAAAGATGCTACGCTTGAAATTATGAATCTTGCGCGCGCGGCAAATAAATACTTTAATGATTCGGAACCGTGGAAAACTATAAAATCAGACAGAGATACTTGTTCAACCACGTTGAATATTTGTCTGCAAACTATTTTTACGCTTGCCGAATTAGTTGAACCGATCATTCCTTTTTCATCTCAAAAAATATTCTCGATGCTTAACGCGCGACCCGTTGCGTGGGATGAGTGCGGAAAGCAGCATTTATCAACCGGACATCAATTAAATGAATGTGAAATTCTTTTCAAGAAGATTGAAGACGAAGCGCTGAATCCGTTTTTAGTTGAAGCGGAACCATCCGCGATTATTGAAACAAAAAAAGATAAACCGGAAGCGCCGGACGAACTACTTTCAATTGAGGATTTTCAAAAAGTTCAGCTAAAAGTTGCCGAAGTGCTCGAAGCTGAAAAAGTTGCGAAAAGCGAGAAGCTGTTAAAATTAAAAGTTGCGATTGGAACAGAACAAAGGCAAATTCTTGCCGGTATTGCAAAACAGTATTCTCCCGAAGAAATAGTTGGCAAAAAAGTAATTGTGGTTGCTAACTTAAAACCGGCAAAATTAATGGGTATGGAATCTCAAGGAATGGTTTTAGCGGTAGAAGGCGGAGGAAAATTGCATCTGCTGCAAGTTGATCCTTCGGTGCCAAGCGGTACAAGAGCAAAATGAGAGCGTCTTTTTGCGGAACTGTTCAGCCCTTAAACGAGAAACTGAAAATTTCAATTTTTATTACCTTGTTTTTCTAAGGTTGGTTTACTAAAATTCTTAACTAAAATTTCAATTATGAAGAAAAAAATCGGAGTTATGTATATGAGAAAAAGTCTCTATGTCTTTTCATTAGTTTCTGTTGTCATTTTTTTCTCGGCGTGCGCTTCAAAGCGCGGAGAAATTCTCCTTGCAAAATATGATAATGGAAAAGTTACCGTCGGCGAATTTGAAAAAGCGTACGCTAAAAATTCCGGCGGCGCCGAAACAGCAAAAAAAGACAGCCTTGAACAGTACCAGAAATTTTTTGACCTCTATGTTAATTTTAAATTGAAAATTAAAGACGCCTATGAGAGAGGATTTGATAAAGATTCCACAATGCTCTCTGAATTAAATGATTATAAAAAGAAAGTCGGCGTCAGTTATCTCTTAGATAAAGAGCTCGTTGAACCGGCAATCAATAAATTATACGACCAAAGAAAATATGAATTGCGCGTTAGCCATATTATGATCCGCCCCGACTCAACCGGGGATGACGCTGCAAGAGCGAAAGCCGAGCTTGTGTTAAAGAAAGCGCTCGCCGGAGAAAAGTTCGAAGATTTGGTGAACGAATATTCCGTTGATCAATATTCAAAACCAAGAGGCGGCGATATCTATTATATTTCTGCCGGATTAATTGTGCCTGAATTTGAAGATGCAGCTTACAAAACCGAAACCGGAAAAGTTTTTCCGCAGGTTGTTAAAACTCGCTTCGGATACCACATTATTAAAGTAACGGAAAAAAGAGAACGCATTCCCGAAGTTCGTGCAAGCCATATTTTAATTACCTTTGCCAACGATGCCGGCGTTAAAGATACGGCGGCAGCATTTAATAAAATTGACAGCCTCAAAACGTTATTGAAAAACGGAGCCGATTTTGGAAAGCTTGCGGAAGAATTTTCCAAAGATCCCGGTTCTGCAAAAAAGGGAGGCGATCTCGATTTCTTCTCACGCCGCGTGATGATTAAAGAATTTGACGAAGTAGCTTTCAACTTAAAAGTTGGTGAAGTTTCCGATATCGTTAAAACCAACTACGGCTTTCATCTTATTAAACAGACAGCCCGCAAACCCTATCCATCTTTTGAAGAAGAAAAAGAAGTTCTTAAAAAGATTTACAAAGACACAAGGTATAATGCCGACTATGATACCTTGCTTGCAAAATACCGGAAGAAATATAATTTTACGCTGAACGAAAAAAATATTGCCGGAATGCAAAATGCGAGCGATTCAATTAAAATTGCCTCCGATTACTACGGCAGCAATTTATGGAAACAATTTGGAGAGTCTGAAGTTTTCAACTTGAACAAAATAAGTTATACGCTGAATATGGTCATCGATAAAATTATCAGTCAAACCGAATACATGAACAAAGTGTTCTCCGGCGCGCTGCTTAAAGAGGCTGCACAAAAACTCAGCGGCGATCTTGCGCTGGAAACCGAAACGCTTACGATGGATAGCCGCTATCCCGAATACGCCGACTTGATGGATGAATACAAAAACGGTATCTTTATTTTCAAACTGCAAGAAGAAGAAATCTGGAATAAAATAAAGATTGACGACGCAAAGCTTGAAGTGCATTTTGCTAAAACAAAAGAAAAATATAACTGGACCGACCGAGTTGCTTTCACTGAAATTTTTACTCGTAAAGATTCCATTATTCAGCTTTGTAAAAAACTTTTAGCCGAAGGACAATCTTTCGATTCGCTTGCAATTAAGTACACGGAAAAAGCCGGAATGAAATCGAAAGCCGGGAAGTATGAACTGATGGATGCAAATAGTTTAGATGTTACAAAAGAAGCGAACAAACTTGCGCAAGTTGGAGATGTCTCTGCGCCATTCTCTACTGCCGGCGGATTTTCGTTGATACGATTAGACGCAAAAGAAGCTGCCCGCCCGAAAACATTTGAAGAGGCGAAAGCTGAAGTTTCCGGTTCGTATCAAGAAGAAGAAAGCAAGCGGTTGGAAGCTGAATACAATGCGTCGTTACGCGCAAAGTATAAACCCGTTCTCATGAAAGAAGAATTAAGTAAAGTTTTTAAGAGTGAATAATTTTATAAGAGCATCGTTCATCTTTGTATTGCTGCTTTTAGCCGGTTGTGCAAAAGAAAAACCGGCGGGAGCGTATGTTGCAAAAGTGAACGATGCTTATCTTTATAAAAAAGATTTTACCTTTTCGCCCGATACGAATACCGCATACCGGAATGAATTTATTAGAAATTGGGTAACCACCGAATTGCTTTCTCAGGAAGCGCGTAAAAACGACATCGAAAAAAGCGATGAGTTCATCGAGCTTTCTACAAAAGCAAAAAAGGAGATATTAAAATCGCTCTGGATAAAAAAGTATTTAGCGGATAAAGAAATTGCGGTTACTACAAAAGAACTTGAGGACTATTTTAACGCTAAGCCGGATGCCTTTAAGCTGCAGCAGGATGCGGTGGTTCTTAATCAAGTTTATGTAAACACTGAAGAGAAAGCCATTCAATTTAGAACGGTGCTTCTTGAAAGCGATTGGAATAAAACTGCAAAAGCCTTTGCAAACGATTCTTCTCTCGTCGCTTCGGCAACTAATCAGTTGCGCTACTATTATCAGCTTGGAACCGGCAGCCTCTTGAACATTGTTTCGGAACTGCAAGCAAATGAAGTGAGTTTGGTTATTCAATTACAAAAAAATCTTTTTACCGTTGTTCAAGTGCTTCAGAAGGTTAAGAAGGATGAAGTTCCGCCTTTTATTTCACTACGGAATGAAGTTGAAAAAACGTTTATTGAAGAGAAACAGAAACAACTTCTTGAAGAACATTTAAAGGAATTATACACACAAAATGATATCGATATTAAAAAATAGGACGTCCATGAAGAAGTTTTTTCTCTTTCTTTTATTTATAATTGTTTCGCAAGTAAGCGCTCAGCAAACGGTTGATAAAGTTATTGCCGTAGTTGATAATGAAATTATTTTAAAGAGTGAATTAGAGTATCAGATAAATATGCTTGCGGCTCAGCGGAAAGTTGATCCGAAATCTCCGGCATTGCATGACCAGGTTTTAAAAATGCTCATCGACGAAAAGTTGGTGTATGCACAAGCCGGGCTTGATTCCATTAACGTTACCGAAGATGAAATTGGAAAACAGATTGAGTATCAAATCTCGCAATTAATTCAGCAATACGGTTCAAAAGAAAAAATTGAGCAGTTGTACAACATGAGTCTTGAAAAAATTAAAAGAGAATTGCGTGATGACGTCCGCAAAAATCTTATGATCCAAAAACTTCAAGAGAAAAAATTCGGGCAGGTAGAATCAACCCGCCGCGAAGTGGAAGATTTTTTTGTACAGTTCAAAGACAGCCTTGGCGTTATTCCGGAGAAGGTGAAAATTTCTCATATCTTCAAAAATCCGCAGACCTCCGAAAAAGTAAAAAATAAATACAGAGCAGTTGCACAAGCTATTTTAGATTCAATAAAAGCGGGTGGTGACTTTGCCGAGTTTGCTAAAAAATATTCTGAAGACCCCGGCAGCACTACGCACGGCGGCGATTTGGGATTTGTGAAACGCGGCGTTTTTTATCCTGAGTTTGAATCCGCCGCTTTTGCTTTAAGAGATAATCAAATTTCGGAAGTGATTGAATCGCCGGTCGGCTTTCACATTATTCAATTATTGGAAAGACGCGGAGAATCAATCCATACGCGACACATCCTGATTAAAATAAAAGCCGATGACGAAAGCGATCTTAATACCATTGAAATGTTAACGGATATTCGCGACAGCGTTGTGCGTAAACTCGGCGCGTTTTACGATTTGGCAAAAAAATATTCAGACGACAAAGAGACTGCGAATCTCGGCGGACAGCTCGGAACGTTTTATCTAAATCAACTTGATAAAAATTTGCTCGACGCGGTTGGTAAGTTGAAAGAAAATGAAATCAGTTATCCGAAGCGCGTTAACTATTCCGGTGATAATTACGGCTACCATATCGTTTGGCTCGAAAAAAGAATTTTGCAGCACAAGCCCGATGTTGACGGCGATTATACCGAGTTGAAAAAACTTTCCGATGAATACAAGAAACAAAAATTATATGCACAATGGCTTGATGAATTAAAATCTAAAATCTTTTGGGAAATTAAAGAGTAGTAAAAGCCTTACGAAGGAACAATCGCTTGCAAAACGAAAATCAACATAACGACGTTCTCTTAGTTGAACAATTAGCCGCTTCGGTTCAATTAATAAAAAATGAAATTGCGAAAGTAATTATCGGGCAGGATGATATTATTGATCAACTGCTGCTGTCGCTGCTTTCACGCGGACATTGTCTGCTTGTGGGCGTGCCGGGTCTGGCAAAAACATTGATCATCAAAACGCTTGCAGATGTTCTTGATCTTAAATTTAACAGAATTCAATTTACACCCGATTTAATGCCGAGCGATATTACCGGAACGGAAATTCTTGAAGAAGACAGCATCACAAAAAAACGGGATTTCAGATTTATCCTCGGACCGATTTTTGCGAATGTAATTTTGGCGGATGAAATAAACAGAACTCCTCCCAAAACTCAAGCCGCGCTTCTTGAAGCGATGCAGGAACATAAAGTTACCATCGCCGGAAGAAATTATCCGCTTGATGAACCGTTCTTTGTGCTGGCAACACAAAATCCTATTGAGCAGGAAGGAACGTACCCGTTACCCGAAGCTCAGCTTGATCGATTCATGTTTAATCTGTGGCTTGATTACCCCACGCTTGATGAAGAAAAGGAAATAGTGAAAACAACAACCGGCGGATTTTTCCCGGAGTTGAAGAAAGTTGTTTCGGCTGAATCGTTGCTAAGTTTTCAGCGGCTGGTTCGAAGAGTTCCGGTGGCTGAAAATGTTATTTCATTTGCGGTAAACTTTGTGAACAAAACACGTCCGAACAATGAACAGGCTCCAAAGTTTATTAAAGAGTGGCTGCGCTGGGGCGCCGGACCAAGAGCTTCGCAGTATTTAATTTTGGCTGCAAAAGCAAAAGCGGTTTGTAGCGGGCGGTTTACACCCAATATCGACGACGTGAAATCGGTGTTGATTCCCGTTCTGCGGCATCGCATCATAACAAATTTTAACGCCGAAGCCGAAGGGATTAATTCAGTAGAAGTGATTAAAAAGATTTCCGAATTGTAAATTAGAGCCTGGTTATTTTATAACTCTTCCAGGCAAAATAAAATTCCATACTTGCAGTTTTTATTACCGTAGCGGTAGGAATTGCAATCAACATTCCGAGAACGCCGTACAACTGTCCACCGGCAATAATTAAAAAGATAATGATCAACGGATGCATGCTCACACTTTTTGAAAAAATGAACGGCTGCACAATTCCGTTATCCAGCATGTAGATAAGCAAAAGAAAAATAATAATAACCGGAGCTTTTGATAGATCGCCGTACTGAAGAAATGAAATGAGAATAGCCGGAACTCCGCCGATGATAGGTCCGAAATAAGGAATTAAATGTCCGATTCCCGCCAACGCTCCCAAAGCAAGCGCGTTATCAACGCCAATAAGATAAAACGATAATCCGCATGCAACACCTATAAATAAAGCGTCTAACATCCAGCCGCGTACATACCTGCCGAGTTGGTGCGTAACTTTTTTTAATACCCAATACGACATTTCGAGATAGCGGTTTGGTAAAAGAGAAACAATTCCTTTAATGATTTGCATTCTATCTCTTAAAATAAAAAATGTTGTAAAGGGAAGAATGATCAGTACGGCGATAAAGGAAAAAATATTTGTGAGGAAAGGCGAAACCTGTTGTAAAAGATTCTCAACTATTCCGGCGGAAACTTTTTCAACTTGCTGCGTAATCATTTCTTTGGTAACAAACGGAAAGATTAATTGTAAGTGTTCTTCCATTAAAACAAGCTGACTTTTGATCAGCTCAAGATTCAACTTGGTGAGGAGTGCATTTGACTGCTGAAGGATTGTTGGAATCAAAAAAGAGTAAATTGCAAATCCGACCAGCGAAAAAATGAAAAAGACGAGGAGAATTGCCGGCAGCCTTTTAACGGAATTTTTTTCGAGAAAATTTATCACCGGATCGAAGATGAATGCAAGCAGAATTGACAGCGCCATAAGGATGAGCACATCCAGCAGGTAATAGATGAGAAAAAAGAGAAGCGGGATGAGGAGAAGTAAGAGGAGATAATTCCGTTTTAATACCGCTTCGCTTGGCATAATTTTACGAGACCGCTTCTACTCTTCTAATACCGGGAACTTCGCGTATCAGCGCCCGTTCAACACCGGCGCGCAATGTCATTTGAGACATCGGGCATGAGCTGCAAGCGCCCATCAATTTTACCCGAACTATTCCGTCTTTGGATATTTCTACCAACTCAACATCACCGCCGTCGGCTTGTAAATAGGGGCGAACGTTATCAAGCGCTTTTTTTATTCTCTCTTCCATTTTCTATCGGTTCTTTTATTCCATTACAATTTCAATTTTTGTTTCAGATGAACTCATGTTCCGAACGCTTACCTGGGCGGCTAAATTTCTCGAGATCCGGTAAATAATTTCTGCATGCTGAGAATCCGGAATGTCAAACACGATGGGAACGCCTTTATCGCCTCCCATGCGTACGCGCGGGTCGATCGGAATTCCTCCCAAATAAGGAGCCTCAAGTTCTTCCGCAAGTTTTTCGCCTCCGCCGTTACCGAAGATGTCGTATTTCTGTCCGGTATCGGGGGCTATAAAGTAGCTCATATTTTCAATAATACCAAGCACCGGAACGTTCACCCGGTGAAACATTTTCAAACCTTTTCTCGCATCAATTAAAGAGACTTCCTGCGGGGTAGTTACTATTACCGCGCCGGTAAGTGGAATTGTCTGCGCCAGGGTTAATTGAATATCGCCGGTTCCGGGAGGCATATCAAAAATTAAATAATCGAGTTCGCCCCAGGCAACATCCGATAAAAATTGTTTTACGGCGCCGCTTGCCATTGGTCCGCGCCAAATAACGGGAGCGTTATCATCAATTAAAAAACCGATGGACATTAATTTGATTCCGAAATTTTCAAGCGGCATCATTTTCATGGTTTCTTTATCTTGATAAACGCGCGGCTTTTCTTTTATTCCCATCATTAAAGGGATGCTCGGTCCGTAAATATCCGCATCAATTAAACCAACTTTAGCGCCTTCTTTTGCAAGAGCAACGGCAAGATTAACCGCCACCGTGCTTTTACCAACGCCTCCTTTACCGCTTGCAATTGCTATGGTATTTTTGACGCCCGGTAAAATTGCATCCTTCACGTCGTTTATATGTGCAGGGACTTTTGAGTTCATAACTACGCTAATTTCCGAAGCTTCGGGAAAATCTTCCTTTATTGCGTTTTCACAATCTCGTTGAATTTTATCTTTTAACGGACAAGCCGGTGTAGTTAAAATAACTTCTACGGAAATTTTATTTCCGGTTATCCTAATGTTGTCAATCATTTTAAGCGTAACTAAATCTTTATGAAGGTCCGGATCGTTCACTCTTTTGAGAGCATTCAGAATACCTTCTTCTGTTATTTGCATCTTTTTTCCTTTATCTGATTTATTAAAAAACATCACTTTGCCTTTTTAATTTTGCTCGCGGCTTTCTCGGAGTGTTTCATCAGCCACTCTTGTATATTAAAAGTGCGGGCGCCTTCTTCGGCTTGTATCGGCGCATATCCCATTGATGAATTAAGTTTTTTCGCCTTCGTATTATCTTTTAAATAAGGAAAAAGGATGTTGTTTATCAAGGTGTTTTTAAGTTTTTCATCTTGAACGCCGAAAGCTGTTTCAACGCGTCCGTCTAAATTTCTCTGCATCAGATCGGCGCTGCTTAAATAGACTTCGTCATTCCCGTTATTATAAAAATAATAAATTCTGCTGTGTTCCAGGTATCTGCCTACAACGCTTCGTACGGTTATGTTTTCGCTAAGCCCGGCAACTCCCGGCACTAAACAACAAATTCCGCGTACGATCAGTTCAATTTTTACACCGCTGTTTGAGGCTTCATACAGCCCGGCAATACAGATCGGGTCAACGATGGCGTTGCATTTCAAAATCATTTTTCCTTCGCCGCCGTTTTTAACGTTTTCAATTTCGCGGAAAACTAATTTGAGAAACGTGTTGCGGAGATTTATGGGAGCGACAATTAATTTGCTGAATTCCGTTTGTTTTGAGTAACCGGTTAAAAAATTAAAAACGTCGGAAACGTCCGAGCAAAGTTCTTCGTTGGTAGTAAATAAGCCGAGATCGGTATAAATTTTTGCGGTGGTGGCGTTGTAATTTCCGGTAGCTAAATGGATGTACCGCTTCAGTCCTTCAAATTCTTTTCTCACAACCAGCGTCATCTTTGCGTGAGTTTTTAATCCGACTAAACCATAGACGACGTGCGCGCCGACTTTTTCCAGCTCTCTCGCCCAAAAAATATTATTCTCTTCGTCAAAGCGAGCTTTTAATTCAACCAACACGGCAACTTGTTTACCGCGTTCGGCGGCTTCAATTAAATATTTTACAATCGGCGAGTTTGAGCCGACGCGGTAGAGCGTTTGTTTAATTGCCAACACATCGGGATCGTTTGCGGCTTGTTTTATAAACTCAACAACCGGTTTAAAAGATTCGTACGGGTGATGGAGCAGAATATCTTTCTTCCGGATTTTCGAAAAAATGTCCTCATCTTCATCAAACCATTTTGGCGTTACCGGATAAAATGGTCTTTCTTTTAATTGATGAAGCGGAAGGTCGTACAACATCATCACGTCGCTTAATCCAAGCGGTCCATCGTACACATGAAGATCGTTTTCTTCAATTTGCAGATTTTCGAGGAGCGTCTCGGTCATATAATCGGGCATATCTTTTTCAACTTCGATGCGCACCACATTTCCGAATTTCCGCTGGCGGATATTCTCTTCTATTACGCGAAGGAGATCATCGGCTTCATCTTCTTGAATTTCAATATCCGTATCACGCGTAATTCTAAACCGATGAGCTTCTAAAATTTCCATCTTCGGAAAAAGGAGATGGAGATTCTCTTTGATAATATCGCCCATCCAAATAAATTTTGCGCTAAAGCCTTCATGGTCAAGTTTTTTCTTTTGGGGATTGATGATTGTGTCAATACGAAGCAACCGCGGAAGCACGCTCGGCACTTTTACCCGTGCAAAATGTTTATCGCCTTTTGGGCTTTGAACCACAACCGCTAAACTCAAACTCAAATTTGAAATGTAGGGAAAAGGTCTGCCGGGATCGAATGCCAGCGGCGTTAATACCGGGTAAATTTCTTTTTTGAAATAAGCATTGAGTAAAGTTTTTTCTTCGTCGGCAAGTTCGTTAAAATTATGAATGAAAACGTTGTTCTCTTTTAATTTTGGGATGATTTCATCTTGCCACAAATTAACAAGCGATTCCAACATCGGTTTAAGCGACGATTCAATCTTCTGCAATTGTTCGCGTGGCGTTAATCCGTCAATGGTTGGTTCGGATACATTTGCCGCTACCTGTTCCTTCAATCCGGAAACGCGAATCATATAAAATTCATCAAGATTGGAAAAGAAAATCGATATGAATTTAATTCTATCTAACAGCGGAATTTCCGGGTTCAACGCTTCTTCATAAACGCGGCGGTTGAATTCAATCCAGCTTAAATCGCGGTTGAAAAAGTTTTCAGGACGTGTATATTTCTTTTGTAATTCTTTCCAGGGCATATATTACCAGGGTTCTGAATCGGATAAATAATTATCAATTGCTTTTGCGGCTGTTCTGCCGGCGCCCATAGCAAGGATAACCGTTGCGCCGCCGGTTACAATATCGCCGCCTGCAAAAACTCCTTGCTTGGAAGTTTTCATGGTCGCTTCATTCACAACAATATTTCCCCATTTATTGTACGTAAGATCGGGAGTTGTTTTTCGAATGATCGGGTTGGAGCCGTTGCCGATAGCTACAACCGCCATGTCTAACTCGGTGATGGATTCCGAATTCGGAATAGGCACCGGTCTTCTTCTTCCCGAAGCGTCAGGTTCCCCAAGTTCCATCTTTTGTAATTTTACACTGCGCAGCCAGCCGTTTTCATCGCCAAGAAATTCTAATGGATTAGTAAGAAACACAAACTCAACGCCTTCTTGTTTAGCATGATGGACTTCTTCAAGCCGAGCGGGCATTTCTTTTTCCGATCTGCGGTACATAATGTAGGCATTTTTTGCGCCGAGACGTTTTGCTGTTCGCACCGCGTCCATTGCTGTGTTACCGCCGCCAAAGACGGCTACGTTTTTATCTTTGCAGTCAAATACCGGCGTATCATATTCGGGAAACTTGTACGCTTTCATCAAATTAACGCGCGTAAGAAATTCATTTGCCGAATAAACTCCGTTAAAATTTTCACCGGGAATATTCATGAAATACGGAAGACCCGCGCCAACAGCTATAAACACTGCGTGATATCCATTTTCAAAAAGTTCGTCGATGGTATCGGTAAATCCGATAACCGCATTCGTTTGAAAATCAACGCCAAGCGTTTTTAGCGCGTCAACTTCCGCTTTAACAATGCTCTTCGGCAAACGGAATTCCGGGATGCCGTAAATCAACACGCCGCCAACATCGTGCAGCGCTTCAAAAACCGTAACGTCGTGTCCAAGTTGAATTAAATCACCCGCGCAGCTTAATCCAGCCGGACCGCTGCCGATGACGGCAACTTTTTTTCCGGTCTTTGGTTTTATTTGCGGAGTTCTTATTCCGACTTTTTCTCTTTCATAATCAGAAACAAATCTTTCTAATCTTCCGATTGCAACCGGATCGTGTTTAACGCCTACAACACATTTTGCTTCGCATTGTTCTTCCTGCGGACAAACTCTTCCGCAAACTGCCGGCAGTGCGTTATCCGATTTTATTTTTGCCGCGGCTCCGAGGAAATCTCCTTCGCTTACAAGCTGGATGAAATCTCTAATTTGCACTCCTACCGGACATCCTTCGATGCAAACCGGCTTAGGACATTGAAGACAACGGTTAGCTTCCATGCGCGCAAGCTCTTCCGTTAGTCCGAGGTTAACTTCTAAAAAATTTTTATTTCGTTCAAGCGGCGCTTGTTCCGGCATAGGCTGCCGCGGGATCTGCATTCTTTCTTTTTTCGATAATCCAGGCATAGAAAATTCTCTTTATTGGTGTAAGGGTAAAGTGGAAAGAGCTTCAAAAAATACTTTATCGTAATTGCATTGATGAGTTTCAAGCGCAACTTTTTCATTTTGATTGTACGTCCGGTTTCGCTTCGTCAACAATTCAAAATCCACAAGATGAGCGTCAAATTCGGGTCCATCAACACACACGAAAACGGTTTTATTGTCAACGGTTGCACGGCATCCGCCACACATTCCGGTTCCATCTACCATTACCGGATTTAAACTAACGACGGTTTTTATTCCGTATGGTCTGGTGGTGTTTGCAACCGCTTTCATCATCGGGATGGGACCGATTGCGAGAACGAAATCAATTTTTCTTCCGCTATCTATCAATTCTTTTAATTTCTGCGTTACAAAGCCATGATAACCGTAACTGCCGTCATCGGTGGTAATATAAACTTCATCGGAAACTTTTTTTAATTCTTCTTCAAGAATTACCAAATCTTTATTGCGTGCGCCGTTGATTACGATGGTATGATTTCCGGCTTCTTTAAGAGCTACGGCGGTTGGGTAGGCGATTGCCGTTCCAACGCCGCCGCCAATGCTTATTGCGGTTCCGAAATTTTCGATATGCGAAGGTTTGCCGAGCGGTCCAACAACGTCAAGAAAGAAATCTCCGCTTTTGTGCTCGTTAATTGCTTTAGTAGTTTTTCCAATTCCTTGAACGATAATAGTGATTGTTCCCTCTGCTTTATTTGAATCAGCAATGGTGAGAGGAATTCTTTCCCCCTTTTCGTCAATACGGACAATTACAAATTGTCCTGCTTTCCGTTTTGCGGCAATTTTAGGAGCTTCAATCACAAACCTTTTGATGTCTGCTGCAAGAAACTCCGCTGAAAGTATTTTATTCATCAGTGGTTATTTCAGTAAGTTTAAGAAAATCTTTATGTTTGCATATAAAAATAAGCAAAAATTCATTATAAATGACGGCAGATTTTAGCCGCTTTTTTCAGGTAAAAATGAATTCGAGCTTATAAATTATCGAAGATAAATTGATAAAATTAAATGATACGCACTCTCCGGGTCTTTTTGGTACTAATTGTGGCAGGATATGGTCAAACCGCTCCGAAAAATAAATTTGAAACGAAAGTAGAAGCGAATAAATTCTCGGTTCTCACTACTTCGGGGGAAGCGATTTTTGAAAAAGTTTTTAACGATCCGGCGGGACTTGTAGTAAATTTACGCGACGGTTCGGATGTGGAATATCTTATTCGCGATAAAAAAATCGAGAACGGAATTCCCAAATACTTCGCGTATATTTATTGTATAACTGATTCGTTCTACAGAATAGATTCACTCTACTCCGGTGTGTACGAGCCGGTTCCTTTTTATTCAAATGAATTGGAACGGACGCTGCTGCTGGTTGGCAATCCCGATTTTGATTCATTGTATTCCCCGTACGAGCAGGAACATTTTTCATCATTAAATTGCTTGCTGTACGATGAAGGAAATTTGTACAATGTAAATGATCAAGTGTACGATATTTTTTTGCAGGAAAATGAAGCGATTATCTCGTACATTGAAAGCAGTTGGAGCGGCACCGGAAAAGATTGTTCCGCAACAACCGACATTAAGTCCGCCGTGGCTGCGGCGTATCTCAATTATTTAAATGCCGGTGAAAAAGTTTTAGCCCATCAATTTCTAAATGATTATTATCTTTGTCCCGACAAAGAATCATTTAAAAATTTTCTCGATTCACAATTGTAACGAAGGTGAAAAATGGAAAAAATAAAAATTGGAGTTATCGGAACAGGTCATCTCGGAAAACTCCACACAAAAATGTTCGCTCAATTACCCAACGCACAGCTTATCGGTGTGCACGATGCTGATTTTGCAACCGCAAAAGCCGTAGCAAAAGAAAATAACACGACGGCATACGAGAAGTTGGATGAATTACTTTCACAAGTGGAAGCTGTTTCAATTGCAACGGTAACCAGCGCTCATTTTGAAGTGGCGAAAAAATGTTTGGAGAAAAAAAATCACGTGTTTGTAGAAAAACCAATTACCGTTTCTCTTGATGAAGCGGAAGAATTAGTTTTTCTGGCAAGAGAAAATAAAATGAATTTGCAAGTCGGACATATTGAACGTTTTAATCCGGCGCTGCTGGCATTGGAAAAATATCACTTAAATCCTCTCTTTGTGCAAAGCGACAGGCTGGCGCAATTCAATCCCCGCGGAACAGATGTGGCAGTGGTTTTGGATTTAATGATTCATGATATTGATATAATTTTGAGCCTGGTAAAAAGCGAAGTGAAGAGCGTGCAGGCAAGCGGCGTTGCGGTGGTTTCAAATAATATTGATATTGCAAACGCCAGAATAGAATTTGAAAACGGCGCCGTGGCAAATGTTACGGCAAGCAGAATCTCCCAGAAAAAAATGAGGAAGATGAGGCTCTTCCAAAAAGAAGGATATTTGTCGCTCGATTTTATCACCGGTGTGTCTGAAGTTTTCCGCCTCGTTCCATCCGATCAAAAAGTTGAAGAAGCGCATATCAATTTTGGCGAGATTGGCGTTGGCGATAAAAAGAAATTTGTTATTTATGAGCAGCCGGAACAAGTTGAAGTGAACGCGCTGAAATATGAATTGGATTTGTTTCTGCAATCAATTATAAAAAAGGAAAAGCCGGTAGTTTCCGGTGAAGACGGTTGGAAAGCTTTGAAGGTAGCCGATTTGATCGTAAAAAAAATTGAAGAATCTTTGATAAAATTAACACAATAATTCCGGAGGAATTTATGAAAAAAAGTATTCTGCTTCTTGTTGCCGCTGCATTCATTTTTACTTCGTGCAGTATTTATAAATCGATTGTGAATCTCTCCCGTCTAAAATTTAAACTCGGCATTGTAAATAACGTACGCCTTGCCGGAATTTCTTTGGACGGTAAAACAAGGCTAACAGATTTTTCACCGATGGATGGTATAAAATTAACGTCGGCAATTGCAAAAGGTTCGCTTCCCATTTCATTTGTATTGAACATTGATGTGAAAAATCCGAACGACGGAACCGGCGGATACACAGCCACCAACGCCTCTATTGTTGCGCTTCCGTACCGCATCTATGTTGATGAAAAGGAAATTCTGACGGGAGATATTTCTTCTCCGGTTAGTATTCCAGGAACCGGCGATGCAACGGTGATACCGCTTTCCATCAATTTTGATTTATTAAAAAATATTCAAGATCACGGTTTTGAATCATTGGTAAATCTTGCGCTAAATATTTCGGGAACCGGAAGCGGCAATTCGCGTTTAACGGTTTACACAAAACCGACGGTGAACACGGTGCTCGGAAATATCACTTATCCGGGTGAGCTAAAAATTGTGGATAAAGAATTCAGAGATAAATAATTTAAAGAGAATTGGTGGAGAAGAGTATGTCTAAATCGGAAAAGTTTGCCATTGGCGTTGACCTCGGCGGAACGTTTATCAAATTCGGTATTGTAACCGAAAAAGGAAAAATAATTCGTAAATCATTTGTTGATACAAAAGCTGACGGCGGTCCGGAATCCGTTATCAAACAGATGAAAAAAGGATTGAAAGAATTACTCGATCCCGATAAAATTAATATTGAAGGAATCGGCATCGGCTCACCGGGAATTGTTTCCAAGAAAAGAGGAACAGTTGAAAATCCCCCGAACTTGCCGGGGTGGGGCAAAGTGCAGTTAGGGCATGTAATTGAAAAAGCTTTTAAACTTCCAACCTTTGTTGAAAACGATGCTAACGCGGCGGCAATCGGTGAGTTGATTTTCGGAGCCGGAAAAAGTCACAAATCTTTTGTGATGATTACGCTTGGCACCGGCGTTGGCGGCGGAATTATTCTCAACAAAAAATTATTCCGCGGAGATTTTGGCGCTGCCGGCGAGATCGGTCATATCACCATCGACATTAACGGACCCAAATGCGGATGCGGCTCTTTCGGCTGTATTGAAGCCTATGCGGGAAACGGCTACATTATTCAAAACGCGAAAGAAGGATTGAAGATTCATCAAAATTCTAAAATTGTTGAATTGATCAGCGACGATTTTAACGCGCTTACTCCAAAAGTAATCAGCTCCGCCGCAGAATTAGGCGATCCGTACGCAAATGAACTTATCACAAATTTGGGAAAAAATATCGGGTACGCGCTCGCTTCCGTTTCTAATTTACTCGACGTTAGCACGTTCATCATCGGCGGCGGCGTTGCGGGATTCGGTAAACTGCTGCTTGATAATATTGAAATTTCGCTGAAGCAACGGGTGCTTAAATCGTTGGTGCCGCGGTGCAAAATACTTCCCGCAAAATTAAAAAATGAAGCAGGAATAAAAGGAGCGTCTTCATTAGTGTTTTACTCAATTTAAGTTTCGCTTGCTAACCGGATAGATGAAAATTATTCTCCTTTATATTTTCCTTTTTACGCTGACATGTTTTGGGCAAGCTGATTCGTTAAAAATTTTACCGCCGGATTCTGCAACCGTTGCGCACGATTCTCTCGCCGTGCGCGATTCAACTAAAAAAAGCGGCGACATTGATTCCGTCGTTTATTCATCGGCTAAAGACTCCATCATCTTTTTTCTTGACCAAAAGAAAATGCATCTTTACGGCAGCGGCAATATGCACTACAAAGAGACGCAACTAAAAAGCGGAAAGATCATTGTTGATTTTGAAACTTCGAATGTTGAATCCTTTGGATTGGGAAAAGATTCAATTACAAATAAAGAGATTGAATCTCCCATCCTTGTTGATAAAGGGGAAGAATACAAGGGAACGCGCATGCGGTACAATTTTAAAACGACGAAAGGATACATCACCTACGCCGCTTCCGAGATTGAACAAGCATCGTACTCCGGCGCAAAAATTAAAAAGGTTGATAAGCAGACTTTTTTTATCGAGAACGGAGTTTACTCAACGTGCACACTTGAGCATCCCCATTATTATTTTTTCGGCAACGAAATGAAAATGGTTCAGAAGCAGCAGCTTATCGGTAAATGGATTTGGCTCGCGTTCGGCGATGTGCCGTTTCCTATTCCTATTCCGTTTATTGTTTTCCCGTTGGAGTCCGGGCGCCGTTCCGGTTTGCTGGCGCCGGCAATTGGCGAGCGCGCCGGATACGGACGATATTTTTCGCGCTTCGGATATTTTTGGGCGATAAGCGATTACACTGATCTTTCTCTTACAAGCGACTATTACACCAAAGGCGGTTATAATTTGAATTCTCGTTTCCGTTACTTGAAACGATATAATTTTACCGGAAATTTAGAAACTTCGTATTCCGATTTGCACCAGGGCGAGCGAACCGATCCTGATTATAACGAACAAAAAGATTGGAGACTGCGCTGGGTTCACAATCAAACCATCACTCCTTCTTCAAGGCTTGATATCAACATGGAATTCATGTCGGGAAATTATTTCCAACAAAACAGCGCCGACTATAATCAACTATTACGGCAAGAAATTGTATCCAACGCTAACTACTATAAGAGTTGGGAAGAATCCGGAAACAGCATATCACTAAGTTACCAACGTAACCAGGACTTAAGCAGCGGAAATATTACGGAGTATCTTCCAACCTTTTCTTTTTCAAAATCGCAGATGTATCCTTTTAAAAGCAAAAAAAATTCCGGCGAACAAAAATGGTACGAGCTTATCGGGTTGAATTATAACAACCAATTTCAAAACAGAAGAATTAAAAAAGATGGGCAGCTTGCAATTCGCGGCGGGGTACACCATATTTTGGGAATAAATGCTGCGCCTAAATTTGGTTACATTAATATTGTTCCGAGCTTCACTTATGAAGAACTATGGTATAATAAAAGAATTAAAAAGGAAAATATTTATGTAACCGTGCCGGGGTCAAAAATCAACACGGAAAACATGCAAGTTGCCGGAAATTATATTTATACGCCTTCCACCGGATATGATAGCGTGGCTACTACGGATATCAAACAGCTCCAATTTGTCCGGACGTTTATTCTTGGTGTTTCGGCATCAACAAAAATATATGGTATTTATCAACCGCAAGCGCTTGGCATTGCGGCGCTGCGCCACACTATTTCGCCTTCAATTTCATACAGCTATCACCCCGATTTTTCGCAGAAGAAATGGGGCTATTTTGATTCGTACAAAAATTCTAAAGGCGAAGAAATTAGCTACAGTAAATACGAACGCGAAATTTTCCAGGGCGCTTCAGCGGGTGAATCACAAAGCTTAAGTTTTTCCGTAGGCAATCTTTTTGAAATGAAAACCATGGTTGACCGAACGGACACAACCGCAAAGGAAAATAAAATTCAATTATTGAATTTGAATGCCGGCGTTGGCTATAATTTTGTTGCGGATAGTTTGCGCTTTTCAGATGTGAATCTTTCGTATCGAACGCAAGTTGGCGAGTTATTGAGTCTTGACGGTTCTTCCACCTACTCGTTGTACGATTACAACGCTAAAGGCGATGCGATCAATAAATTTCTTATTAACGAAGGGAAAGGATTGCTGCGGTTGAGAAGTTTTAGTTTTTCTCTTTCAACTTCTTTCTCCGGCGATAAATTGAAATCGAGCGATGAAGACAAAACAAAAGATTCGCTAAAGCATGAAGAAGAAAAATTTCAAGGCGGAAATAAATTGTACAAAGGAATTTACGATACGCAGGAGCCGGACTTTTCAATCCCGTGGAGCGTTTCACTCAACTACAACTATAGTGAATCGCGTTATAATCCTTTGAGCCCAACACGCTATTCCACCATAAGCGGATCTGCAAACATTAGTTTAACAAAATTTTGGAAGATCAGCGTAAGCGGAAGTTATGATATTACCGGCAAACAATTTTCCGCGCCGCAGGTGATGATAAGTCGGGACTTGCACTGCTGGCTTTTAAATTTTACATGGAATCCGATTGGCACGTGGACGGGTTACCGCCTGGAAGTTAGAGTAAAAGCGCCGCAGCTTCAAGATTTAAAAGTAACCAAGACCGATAATTTCTTCAGCGGAAGAAGATGAGCGTACCCGCAAAATGAAAACGTATTTACTTGACGGCAATAATCTCATCGGCAAAATAAAAAAGTTATTTGCGCTGCAGCAAAAAGATAAACAAGCTTCGCGCGAACAATTGGTATTTCTGTTGGAGAAATATTTTGGACGGCAGAAGAATAAAGCGATCCTTTATTTTGACGGGTTCATCTCGTCCGCCATCGCTTCAGATTTCCTTCGGATAAAATATTCACAATCTCAAACCGCCGATGATCTCATCCGGGAAGAAATTTCAAATTCGAAAAACAGAAAGAATCTTATCGTCATTACTTCCGATACTGCATTGAGCAATTTTGCCCGCGCGTGTTCCTCCGAGGTGCAAAAAAGCGAAACGTTTGCGCAGCAGTGCCTCTCTTCGAAAAATGCGGAAACCGAAACGGGAAAAATTAATCAGCTTAACAGCCAAACCGAAGAATTTAAAAAACTGTTTGGAGCGTGAAGGACGATGAGAAAATGTGCATTCATTCTTCTCGTAATTCTTTTTCAATGGAAAAGTGTTTCGCAAACTCATTCCGTTCATGCGTACGATAAACAAACCTACGGCGCAGTTGAGAGAATCGCGCTGCAAAAAACCGATGCTGAAATTATTCCGCTTCAATTTACGAAATCCGATTTAACCGCGTCTGTATTCGGTTATCTTCCGTATTGGGAATACCCAACGGCGAAAAATTATTTGCGGTATGACCTCCTTACACACATTGCGCTGTTTGATTTTGCCGCCGACAGTCTTGGTAATGTTTTTAATCCCCCTTATTGGCCCTGGACTGACGTTATAAATAAAGCGCATCAAAACGGAGTAAAAGTTATTCTTGCTTCAACAAATTTTGAAGCTTCGCAAATGCGGCAGCTACTTAATTCCGATTCCGCTAAACAAAATTTATTTTCAAACTTGAAGAACAAAGTTAAAACCTATCAACTTGACGGCGTGAATATTGATTTTGAAGAATATTATTCTGCCGACCGCGGCGATCTCTTAAACGGTTTTATGAACGAGCTAACAAATTATTTGCACGATTCGATTCCCGGCTGCGAAGTTTCGTTCGCCGGTCCCGCGGTTAATTGGAGCGGCTGGAAGCTTTCCGGTTTGGCAAATGCATGCGATTATATTTTTATTATGGGTTATGCATTTGCCGGCGGCTGGAACGATTACACCGGCTCAAACGCTCCGCTGCTCGGCGGTACGTACAACATTACAAATACCATCACCAAGCAATATGCCGATGTTGTAAAAAGTAATCCGAAAAAATTAATTCTCGGCGTTCCGTACTACGGAAATAAATGGGCAACGCATTCAAAAGAGCCTCATGCAGAAATTGTAAGTTATGGAAAGTCCACCCGCTTTAGAGATGATGTTACACGCGTGCAAGCCTACGGGCAGCAATGGGAGAATAGTGAAAAAACTCCCTGGTACAGATGGCAGGTGAACGATACAACGTGGAATCAGATTTGGTTTGATAACGATTCAAGTTTGGGATTGAAATATGAACTTGCAAAAACATATCAATTAAAAGGAATTGGAATGTGGGCTTTGGGTTACGACGGCAGCCGGACGGAATTGTGGAAGCAAATTGAAAATCGTTTTGTTGTTGCTGTTGATGAAAAAAATATTGCCGCACAAAAATTTACTCTCGAACAAAATTATCCGAATCCCTTTAACCCCGAAACGATTATCCGATGGCAGCTTGCCGGAAGCGCTGCGGTTACCATAAAAATTTTTGATCTCCTCGGGAATGAAGTTGTAACGTTGATGAATGAAGAACAATCTGCCGGAAGCCATCAAATTACGTTCAACCCAAACCTCATTACTAATCGCAAACAACTCTCAAGCGGCGTTTATTTTTATCAATTGAAAGCCGGTGAATTTTTCCAAACAAAAAAAATGCTCTACGTAAAATGAAAAACGCCATCGAACTTGTAAAAAAAATTCAAGCAATCGCCTTTGCCGGATTAGAATATACTGATAATGATTTCGACCGCGAACGATACGGTGAATTGAAAGTATTGAGCCAAGCGTTACTTGCCGAATTAAGCGACACACAGGTAGAGAAAATAAAAAATCTTTTTGCAAATGAAATTGGGTATCAAACACCCAAAGTTGATGTTCGTGCAGTCGTCTTTAAAAATGAAGAAATTTTATTGGTGAAAGAAAAGATCGACGGCAAATGGTCAATTCCCGGAGGCTGGGCAGACGTTGGTTTATCGCCTTCGGAAATTGCAATTAAAGAGGCGAAGGAGGAAGCCGGCGCCGACGTGATGCCGGTGCGTGTTCTCGCGGTGATTGATAAGCTCAAGCATGACTATCCACTTTCTCCGTTTCACACGTATAAAATTTTTATTCTGTGCGATTTGAAAAATTCTTCTTTGTCTCCCGGAACAGAAACCACCGAGGTAAATTTTTTTAAGAGAGAAACGCTTCCGTCTCTTTCGGCTACAAGAATAACTGCTGCACAAATTAGGATGCTTTTTCACCTTTGGGAAAATCCCGACGAACCGGTAGTTTTCGATTAACAATTTATCTTTTTTATGAAATCACTGCTTCCCATCTTATTCATAACCGTTTTCATCACTTCGATGTTGAGAAGTCAAAATGCAAATTCCACTTCAACTAATTCTGCCGTAAGCTTTACTTCCTCCAATCTTCCGATTGTAGTAATTGACACGCATGGTAAAACAATTGTGAACGAGCCGAAAATTGTTGTGGATATGGGAATAATTTACAACGGCGAAGGGGTGAGAAATAATCTTACCGATGCACAAAATAATTATAAAGGTAAAGTGGGAATCGAAATTCGCGGTTCAACATCTCAATGGTTTCCGAAGAAGCAATATGCAGTTGAAGCACGAACATCAAGCGATGCCGACACTTCGGTTTCGTTGCTCGGGTTGCCGGAGGATTCCGATTGGATTTTGTACGCACCGTACACCGATAAAACTTTTTTCCGCGATGCGCTTGTCTATTGGCTTTCGGCAAGCATCGGACGCTATGCTTCGCGATTTAAATTTTGCGAGCTTGTTCTTAATGGCGAATACATGGGTGTGTACATTCTCTTTGAAAAAATAAAACGCGGTAAGAATCGAGTTGATATTTCGAAAATGACCTCCGCAGATTCTACCGGCGACGACTTGACGGGTGGCTACATGTTGAAAATTGATAAAGAAGACGGCTCGGGAAACGACGGCTGGAAATCTCCTTATCCGCCTTACCTTGATGCGTACCAAAAAATTTATTGGCAGTTTCATTATCCAAAACCGGAAGATATTACTACACAGCAAAAAATCTATATTCAAAATTTTATCGACACGTTTGAAACCGCTCTTTACAATCCAACGTTTGCCGATTCACTTTTAGGTTACCCTTCGATAATAGATGTTCCTTCGTTTGTCGATTATTTTTTGCTAAATGAAATGTGCAAAAACGTTGATGCCTATCGCCTGAGCGCTTTTTTATATAAGGATAAAGATTCTAAAAACCCAAAATTATTTATGGGACCGGTTTGGGATTATAATTTAGCCTGGGGAAACTCCGATTACTACGATGCTTCACTGATTTACGGCTGGCATATTTCATACCTCACCACCAACACATCGTATTTACGGAATGACCAATACCAGGTTCCGTTTTGGTGGAAAAAACTTTACACCGATAGTAATTTCAAAATAAATTATGCAAAACGGTGGTTTGCGCTTCGTAAAAATGAGTTCAATCTTTCACGGATAAATAGTTTTATTGATTCGCTAAGAATTTTATTGGATGAAGCAAGCGTGCGAAATTTTCAGCGCTGGCAAATTCTGGGCACGTACGTTTGGCCCAACTATTACATAGGTCAAACGTATGATGATGAGATGAACTATTTCACCAACTGGATTGCAAACAGATTAACGTGGATGGATAACGACATGAAAAATATTGACGGCAGCAATGAAACCGCTGATGAAAAACCGGCGGCGTTCACGTTATTTCAAAATTATCCGAATCCGTTTAATCCCGAAACATCTATCAAATATCAGCTTTCCGAGAACGGATTGGTTCAACTAAAAGTTTTTGATCTTCTTGGAAACCAAATTGCCCTGCCGGTAAACGAATTCCAACTTTCCGGTTCGCATTCGGTAAATTTTACAACCGGTGCGTTGAGCAGCGGAATTTATTTTTATCAATTGAAAACCGGCGGTCGTCTTCTTACAAAAAAAATGATGATTCTGAGATAACGCCATCTTTGAAATCAACTGCGGTTAAATTGAACGGGGAAAATAGTATGAAGATTGCGGCGGGGAATGGTTCACACAAAAAAATTATTATATTTAAAAGAGAGAATTGAGCAATATTCGTAAAAATATCTTCCCGGTAGGAATGCAAATGGAAATTAGTAAACGTACTGCAAATCTTGATGTGAAATCAAAAATAAAATTTGATCTGCATGTTGCAAAACAACTGCGTGTTAAATATCATTTTGATGAATCACTTTTTTCCGTGCAAGGCAACGTTGTCATCGCTAATTTTTATCAAGCGAGGCTGCTTGCACAAAAGATCAACACGAAGCGTGAGGAAGAAAAAATATTTGACGCGTATGTTACTCCCGGACAAATAAACGCCGCGGGGCTGCTGCACGAAATTTTTCATTTTGTGATTAGACATTATGAAGAAAAAGAAAATCCCGGAGTGTTTGAAAGAAGTATTGCTTTTTTGAAAACGAATCTTGGCACTGCTGAAGTAGAAAAAGTATTACACAAATTTGTTGAGCAATTCCCGCCGATTGCCGTGCAAAAAGGATTCAACACGCCCGACCAATATTTAAGCGGTGAAACTGAGGGAAAGTCCAACAAAGAAATTCTTCTTGAAGAAATAATTTTGCTGCATCTGGAAAATCTAAATCCCGCATTTAAAAATTTAAAAGAATTATTTGATGACAAACATCTTTCGGAAGAAACGCCTTACCACCATTTTCTTTCCACCGCCGAAAAATTCTTTGAACAGGAAAAACCACTCAGCATAGAAAATCTTCCGCTAATTGCCGCGCTCAGAAAACCGATCTTTGCGAACGGCAGCAGCCTTGAAGCCCAGCTTGATTACATCCGCGAAAAATGGAAAGTACTCATTGACGAAAAACTGATCGAGCGAATTCTTGGCGGAGAAGACCTCATCCGCGAAGATATAAAACTTTACTTGCAGCACGGAGGAATCGGCACTCCGCCGGTTCCCGAGTACCAGCTCGTCTTAAGTGATGATGAATTGGAAGTGATGCGCAAAGAATATGAGTTGAAGAAAACATCGCTTGAAGATGTGAGTATGAGTTATCATTTTGAACCGGAACAGTTTACGGAGGATATTGACTGGATGCCGCGCGTTGTAATGATGGCGAAAAATATTTTTGTGTGGCTCGACCAGCTTTCTAAAAAATACCAGCGGGACATTTATCGGCTCGACCAGGTTCCGGATGAAGAGCTTGACCGGCTTGCAAGCTGGAATATCAACGCATTATGGCTTATCGGTATTTGGGAGCGAAGCGCGGCTTCGAAAAAAATTAAACAATTTTGCGGAAATCCTGAAGCGGCGCCTTCTGCGTATTCGCTTTATGATTATGTTATCGCGCATCAATTAGGCGGTGAACAGGCGTTCGAAAATTTAAAATACCGATGCACACAACGGCACATCCGCCTTTCGAGCGATATGGTTCCGAACCATACCGGCATTTTTTCTAAATGGGTTTTAGAGCGTCCCGACTATTTTATACAAGCGCCGAACTCGCCGTATCCAAGTTATAGTTTTACCGGTCCCGATCTTTCGGATGATTCGCGCTATCAAATACGAATTGAAGATAAGTATTATGCAAAGCAGGATGCCGCGGTTGTTTTTCAATTGATTGATAATTGGTCCGGGCAAATCCGGTATATGTATCACGGTAACGACGGAACCAACATGCCCTGGAATGATACTGCGCAGTTGAATCTGTTACTGCCTGAAGTTCGCGAAGCGCTCATTCAAACCATTATGCACGTTGCCCGAAAGACTCCGATCATCAGGTTTGATGCAGCAATGACGCTGGCAAAAAAACATTTTTCGCGATTGTGGTATCCGCAACCGGGGCACGGCGGAGCGATTCCTTCGCGTTCCGATTACGCGATGTCTCACGAAGCGTTCAATCAAGTTTTCCCGGAAGAATTTTGGCGCGAAGTAGTTGATAGAATCAACAGCGAAATGCCGCACACGCTTTTACTTGCCGAAGCATTCTGGCTGATGGAAGGATATTTTGTTCGTTCACTTGGAATGCACCGCGTGTATAACAGCGCGTTCATGCACATGTTTATGAAGGAAGAAAATGATAAGTACCGTGATCTGATTACCAACACGCTTGAGTTTAATCCGGAAATTCTAAAACGGTACGTAAATTTTATGAGCAACCCGGATGAAGAGACTGCCGTTAATCAATTTGGAAAAGGAGATAAGTATTTTGGCGTAGCGGTTATGATGATAACGCTGCCGGGCTTGCCGATGTTTGCGCACGGACAGATTGAAGGCTTTACGGAAAAATATGGAATGGAATATTACCGCGCGTATTACAGCGAGTTTGTTGATGAGCATTTGGTTAAACGCCACGAAGAAGAAATTTTCCCGTTACTGCAAAAAAGATATTTGTTCAGCCAGGTAAACAACTTTGAATTTTATGATTTTCTTGATGAATTCGGAAACGTAAACGAAAATGTTTTTGCGTTTTCAAATATGTCCGGCAATGAACGAACGCTGGTTCTGTACAACAATTCTTATGAACAGGCAAAAGGGAGAGTTCATTATTCAACCGGAAAAATTTACTCGGAAACAAGCGCCGATATTAAAAAGAAGAATTTGAATGAAGCGTTGAACCTGAGTACTCAAGGCGATATCTATTACATTCTGAAAGATCACAAAACGAAATTGGAATTTCTTCGAAACGGAAAAGAATTGAGTGAAGAAGGAATAAATGTTTGGCTGAACGGGTATGAATACCACGTCTTTTTAGAATTCATCGAAGTGAAGGACAACACGGGAGAATTTTACGACCTTCACAAACTGCTGAACGGAAAGGGTGTTCCATCCATTAGCCAAGCCCTAAAAGAGCTTAACCTGCTGCCGCTGCACGATGCGGTGATCAATTTGTGCAACAGAGAATTGCTGAAAGAGTTCAGCGCGGTTTGCGGATTCATCAGTCGCGATAAAAATAAAGCAGCAATTGATGAGGCAGAGAAAATAACCAGCTACGGAAGAGTAAAAATTCTCAACCTGGTAAATGAAGTTAAGAAGTATTTGCTCCTTCCCATCGATGAACAAAAAATTATCCATACCATCGAGCATAAATTTCTTATTCTCTCTTCGCTGGATCATTTTATTTCTTCTTTAAAAGAAAAGGAATTGCAATCGGGTTTAAAGGAGGCGCTGGTTTTTTACAACGGAAATTCGGCTTATAAAGATTTCTTTATTCTCTACACAATTATTCTTACGCTTCTTGAAGCGGTTAAATCCAGCAAAGGGAATGAAGAACTTCTCTTCCTTTACAATGAGTTGATGCTTGATAATCCGCTTTGGCAGGGACTTCTTCATTTGAGTGATACCTTTGAAACAATTAAGCAGGAATTCGGGCTGGCGAAAATTCTTCCGTCTGAAGAAAATATTTTTCCGGATGAACTTCTTACCGTTGAACCGGCAGTTCCATCAGTTTTAAAGAAAAGTAAAAAAGGTAAACCTGCGCCAAGGAAAGGAAGTTCACTTAAGCTGAAAAAATTGTTGGAAAAAGATTTTATAAAAAAATTCCTTAACGTAAATAAGTACGAAGGGAAAATTTATTACAGCAAAGAGAATCTGGAAATATTGCTTCATTGGAGTTTTACGTTTACGCTGGTAAACCAAACGGAAATTTTTCTTGCAGAACGATTACAAAAATCAGCCGGGACTGAAAAGGAAATCACCGCCTATCTTCTGAAACCGTTATATACAAAACATGTTAGTGAGATGCTGCGTTTTGTAGATGAGGTTAAAAATCTTTCGGATACTTCCGGGTACGAATTTAATTTGCTTCGTGAAGCATTTGGGAAAAAGAGTAAATAACGGAAGCTTGTCGCTACTGTTTTACTCTTGAAAGATTGATTACCGAGCCGATGAAGAAGAAAATATTTACAAGCCATGCGGTAAGCACCGGATCGAGCGCGCCGTTTTTGCCGAACGCCTGAATAATTTTCATCAGTCCCAAATAAATAAACGTGATAAGAATATTAATTCCGAATTGCAGCGCCAACCCGCCTTTTCTTTTGTTTGCCGAAAGCGGCATCCCGAACAGCACTACCACCAAACTTGCCATCGCAAATGAGTAACGCGAATAGTACTCAATCATTACCGACGTGGGATCGTTGCCGGCTTTCTGTTTATCTGCAATAAGAATTCTTAATTCGGCAAGATTCATCTCTTCAGGTTTTTGCTGTTTAAAAGCAAGCTCATTCGGTTTAAATTGAAGAGACGGTAATTCCATCTGCGAAAAGTTTTTGAGCGTATCGGATAAATTTCCGAACGTTCTGAACGAGCCGGATTTGGCGATCCAAACATTTTTTGTGCTGTCGAAAACTAATTGCTGCGCGTCCATGCGGTTTTTCATTTTTGTAATATCATGCTTCTCAAATTCCTGAATGCTCACGCGGTTGGCTACTAAATTTGTCTCGTCGTAGTAAGAAATATTCACTATTCTATTTTTAGTATCCTGGAAAAAGATGTTGCTGCCTGCAAACGAATATCCTTTTTTAAGATACGTTATTTCAATCTGAAGTTTTGCTTTATTCGCTTTTGGAACGACGTAGCCGCCAAAATAAATTGATAATAAACTAACGACAAAAGAAACAATCACCAGCGGAAACATGAACCGGTACATGTTCACGCCGCTCGCTTTTATTGCGGTTAATTCGTTTACGTTTGACATTTTTCCAACGGTGAATAATCCGGCGAACAATACAGATACCGGCGTGATCAATTTTATAATCTCCGGAATGAAGTAAAGATAGTATTGAAGAATGATGGGCGTAACCACATTCTGGTCGAGAAAGTCGTCAAGATTTTCCATCAGATCAACAATAACAAAAATTGCGATGAACGCCAGCAGCGCGAAAAAAATAGTCTGAATAAATTGTTTAACTACATAGCGGTCGATAATTTTCAAACTGCAACCTCTTCAGATTGGCGCCAGGCTTTTGGAATGAGTTTTTTGAAAAATGAAAAATCAAGCGTAACGGTTTCCTTTGCAACTTTTGCGGTGAGCATAATGCCGACAAATCCCATGATAATATTTGCCGCCCACATTCCCCAGAATGGTGTAATAATTCCGCGGTCGGCTAATTTTTCTCCGCCGATAAGCGAAGCCCAATAAACGAGAAAGAAGAAAAGACTAACACTTGCAGCCATACCGAATCCCCCTTTGCGTGTTATTACTCCAAGCGGAGCGCCGAGTAAAATGAAAATGATACAGGCGGCGGGGATGGAATACTTCTTATGAATTTCTACGGAGAACTTATCAATTTCTTTATCCTGAAAATCAACTTGTAAATAATTTGATAAGACTTCATTCTTTACATTTTTTACTCGCTCAATTAAGTTGGTGTAATTTTCAAATTTAGTAGCGGTTGGTATCTTCTGCGCCGCTTCTCCATTGGACTGAAGCGCTTCTTTGTTTTTCTTCGCGCTGTTGTTTTGTATGAATGAAGTTGAGGTTAAATTTCTGTTCGCACCAACTGCATACTGCTGATAATTATCGCTTTGAAAATGCTGCCGAACCGGCGTTGCGTTGATCGGTTTTGCTGCGCTATCGCCAAGAAAATATTTATTAATTGATTTTTGAAATCCGGCAAAAAAATGTTTGCGCAAAACTTTCAGACTGTCAACAATGTTCATCATATCAACGGCGCTTAATTCGCGGTCGCTCCGTTGTACACCGGGACCTGATTGCTGAAGTGAAAACTGCTGCGCATCCATTGCAATGCGATGCTTGCTGAAGAAGAGTTTGCGGTACAGTTTAGTATCGGAAACTCCGCTCTCGTGAATTTCTCCATCGCTTAAATCCATAAGCAGTTTGGTTTGATCTTTGGAAAAATAGAGAAGTCCTTCTTTTGCGGTTACCACATTAATTTTGTAAGGATTGGTGTAATCATAAATAGTAACGTCGAACATTTTGTTTTTCTTTTGATCCATTGTGCGGGCAAGGATTGCATAGTTGTCAACTTCTTGCGAAAAAACTCCCGGCTCAATTGAAAGCGTTGGTTTCTTTTGCTGAATATCCATCATCAAAATTTTAGCTTGATGATTTGCGTCCGGCAGAACATCGTTATTAAAAAAAATAAGAAGAACGCCAACCACCGCGCCTGCGGCTAAAGGTCCGGCAATCATTTTATATAAACTCACGCCGGAAGATTTCATGATCGTGATTTCGTTATTCTGCGCCATTGCGCCGAATGCCATCAGCGTTGCCACTAAAACAGCCATCGGAACCACCAGCACCACCATCCAGGCAAGGTTGTACATAATCAATAGTATCACGATCCAGGTGTCCAAGCCTTTTCCAACAAGTTTGTCGGCAAATTTCATTAAAAATTGAAAAAGAAAGATGAACATCAGCGTTGTTATCGAAAAAAGAAACGGAGCCGCGTGGTTGCGTAATATGTATCTGAATAAAATCATAAGACAAATATAGGAAGCATTTCATAGCTTGACAAACATTGAGTAAACGACTGCTCTGAATCTTTGGAATCTCTTTTGAAATGATTAGATTTGAAACACAATTATGAAAATTATAAATATTTTTGCGATACTAATTTTGATCTTCGGAAGTCTGCACGTGCTGCTTTTCTTCGGAGACGATCTTCCTTTAAAACCGGGAAAACATTATCCGCGCTGGTTACAATCTGCCGATACGAACACCGACCAAACCAGCGGAATTACCTTCCTGAAAGAAGCCGAAGGAAGAAAATATTTTTTGCTCGCTGATGACATCGGAAATATTTGGCGGTTCAGCACGGCAAGAGATACGATCTTTCATCTACAAAAACTTGCCTTCTCACAAAAGGCGCAGAACTATTTGGCGAATTTTCCCAAAAAGGATTTTGAAGAAATAAGTTATGATAAATTTACCGGCGACGTTTATCTTTCCATCGAAGGAAATTTTCCTCAAGTTGAAAAGTTTGTCGGGATTTATAAAGTCAAGTTCAAAGAAAATAATTTATTTGCCGATACTATTGAGGCGATAGAAAAATTGGAAATCCTTCCGCAAAAACTTTTTCTGAAATACGTGGCGAACAATATCGGCTACGAGGGAATGGCGGTCTCTGAAAAATATATTTTTTTAGGACTTGAAGGATTCGAAAACAAGTCGGTGTTTTCAGACAGCACGCTGATTTACGTTGTTGATAAAAAATCAAAGCGCATTATCAAACAGCTCAGCACGCGGAATTATAAAATTCAAACAATTTGCGGGCTATATTGCGAAGGCAATAATACACTTTGGGGCATCGACCGGAACAACGCAAAAATTTTCAGAATGAAGTTGAATGAAAAACTCGACATTACCGAAGTGAAATATTTTGACGCAAAAGGAACGATTCCCGGATATAAAAATGAAAGTTATGCGGCGGCATTGGAATCAATTACCATGGATAACAACGCAAACCTCTACTTAGTGGATGATCCGTGGAAAAAAGTTTTCGTCCCCGCAAAATCAATTTTGGAAAAATTAGATGAACGTACGGTGAACAACTTTACTAAGTTCATCCCGATTATTTACAAATATAAATTAACTAATTAGGAGAAAGGCTTCTCGTTTGGAACCAATAATTGAATATATTAAAAGCAACCAGAATAAGTTTGTTGAAGAGCTGCAATCGTTTTTGCGTATTCCAAGTATTAGTACGTTGCAAGAGAACACAAATGATATGAAACAGTGCGCAGCGTTTGTTGCGGATAAATTAAAATTGGCTGGAATGAGTCGCGTTGAAATTTTTCCTACAGAAGGTCATCCCCTTGTGTACGGCGAATGGCTCGGCGCTCCCGGCAAACCAACCGTGCTCATCTACGGGCACTATGATGTGCAGCCGGTTGATCCGATTGAATTGTGGGAAAGTCCGCCGTTTGAACCGGTAATAAAAGACGATAAAATTTTTGCCCGCGGCGCAACGGATGATAAAGGACAGGTCTTTATTCACATAAAAAGTGTTGAAGCGTATTTTAAAGTGAAGGGAAGCCTGCCGCTTAACGTTAAATTTATTATTGAAGGCGAAGAAGAAATTGGAAGTGAACATTTGGGTGGATTTGTTGAACAACATAAAGACCTGCTGAAGTGCGACGCCGTTTTAATTTCGGATACATCGCTGTACGAAGCCGGAGTTCCAACTATTACGTATGGTTTACGCGGATTGGCGTATATGGAAGTTGAAATCACCGGACCGAATAAAGATTTACATTCCGGTTCTTTCGGCGGAGCGGTTCCAAATCCGATAAACATTCTTGCAGATATTATTGCAAAATTGCACGATAAAAACGGAAAGATCACCATTCCTCATTTTTATGATGATGTACTACCGATAACCAAGCAAGAGAAAAAGAATTTTGAACAGCTAAAATTTTCCGATAAAAATTTAGCAAAAGAGGTTGGTGTAAAAGAATTGGCGGGAGAAGCAAAATTCTCAACACTCGAAAGACTTTGGGTTCGCCCCACGCTTGATTGCAACGGCATCATTGGCGGCTTTACCGGTAAAGGCGCAAAGACAGTCATCGCTTCTCAAGCTTCCGCAAAAATAAGTATGAGGTTGGTACCGAATCAGGATCCGAAAAAAATGGCGAAGCTTTTTATAAATCACGTAAAATCGCTTGCGCCAAAATCCGTAAAAATAAAAGTTACCGATTTGCACGGCGCTCATCCATCGCTTTCGCCGTTAACCGGCAAAGCAATTAAAGCAGCGGCGGTTTCGATGGAAAAAGCATTCGGCAAAAAAACAGTTTTTATGCGCGAAGGCGGAAGCATTCCCGTTGTTGCCGCTTTTCAACGCATATTAAAAGCTCCGTCGGTATTAATGGGATTCGGTTTAAATTCGGAAAATCTTCATTCACCGAATGAACATTTCAGCTTAACGCATTTTCAATTAGGTATTCAGAGTTCAGCACATTTTTTTGAAGAATTTTCAAAATAGCAAGGACGCAGACGTCCGGAGTTCCCTATGAGTAAAATGATTTCATTTTTTCTTTTCTTTTCAGCGATTATTGTTTTCAGTGTTTCAGGATGCGGTGATGATAAAGTTGGTAAGGGACAAGGAACAGGCGATTCGGACAGTTACGATGTTTCTAAAGATACGCAACGAGACATAAGTATCCAGGAATACAATATTCGAGAACGGAAGAAACTAACAACCGTTCGTTTTGCGTGCGATACGATTGCACTTATGGAATATGTGTTGGGCAACTATCCGGAAGGAACGTATCTTGTTGATTTTGATAGAACGTTTACGTACAACGTTCCCAAGTCGGCGGTGATATACAATAAAACAAACGACGGACAATTTGTACTTGGCGTAATTGCAAAATCTTGGGCAAACGATCATCGCTTAATTGAGATGAAAAATATTGTCGGCTACGATGCAAGTTTTATCGATATGGACAGCACCGATCTCGGAACGGCATTTTTTTATTTGACATTATTTAAGTGTAAAGATAAAGAGAATTCATTTGATACGCTTTGGGAGGCGTGCATTCCAAGCCATGGCGGATTTAATAATTTAACCCTCGAAAAATGGGTGAAAAAAAATATCCCTTATGTTAAAGCGGATTTTCATTACGGACAGGGAATCGGGCACTTCGATTATAATTTCTTTTTTGTTGACGGCATGATGAATAAACCCCATCTCTTGTTAACTTATGAAGGAATAAATTTTAAAAGAATTATGACCGACGCCAACGGAGACAAATATCCCGACTATATCGAGTACAAATATCTCGATACCGGCGAGAGGGTTACCGTGTTGGATTCTATAACTTTTATTTGGAAAGACACCTGTTACTTTAATACACGGAATCCAAAACAATTTAGATATTATTAATAAGGATTTATGGAGAAACTTTGGTTACTTTAGAACATCACGAACCTTCATTATTGCATTCATACTTTACATCACTTGGTTACAGCGCCGAGCAGCGGAACGGCGAAGCGCATTTTTATAACTATTCTTCGTGCGAAGAAGAATACCGAATTTTAACGCAAGGCGTAGGCTGCAGATTAGTGCCGGCATCTTTACTTGAACTGCAAGGAAAAGATTCACTCGATTTTCTTCATCGCATAACTACAAACAATGTTAAATCTCTCCCGGAAAAACAGTACACAAAAACAATCTTTACAAATGAAAAAGGAAGAATTCTCGACCGCGTTTTCACAGTTAATTTCGGCGACAGACAACTGCTGATTGGAAATACCGGAACTCAAAAAAAACTCTTTCTTTGGCTTCAACGGTATATCATTATGGATGATGTAAGAGCAAGTGAAGCCGATAAACAATTGGCGGTCTTTGAAATCATCGGTCCGCAAGCAAGATCATTTATGACTCTTCTGTGCGGAGAGCAGTGCAGCGGTCTTCAGAAAAATGAAGTGCGAGTGTTGAACATCGAAGATTTTTCCTGTAGTGTTTTATTAAATACTTTCCAAAACAATGCCGGAAACTCCGAAGGTAATGAAAGTTTTTTGGTTATCGCAATTCTTCCCCACGCTCTGAAACTTATTCAGTATGTTATGCAGAATAAAGGAGTTTTTGATTTTGGACTTATCGGCGAAGACGCTTATGAAATGTTCCGGATTGAAAAAGGAATTCCCGCAGAAAAAGAATTGAATGACCTCTACAATCCGCACGAAGCAAAATTAGTTGATGAAGTCTGCTTTACAAAAGGGTGTTACATCGGGCAGGAAGTGATTGCAAGGCTGGCAACGTATGAAAAAGTGCAAAAGTACTTAACGGGATATCTGTTTAATTCTTCTGCAGCTACAGATAAACAATTTACGCTGATTGATGATGACAATACGGAAATTGGAACGATTACTTCAACGGTTTTTTCCTCTTCGATGAAGAAAAACATCGGGCTTGGGTATCTTAAAAAAGATTTTATTTCTGAGAATAAAGTTATTAAAGCTGTTGGCAAAACTTCAAAAACTGAAGTTTCGGTAACGGTTCATTCTATTCCTTTTAAAAATTAAATTGATTTGAAAATCTATACCAAAACCGGCGATAAGGGAGAGACAAGTTTATTCGGCGGAAAGAGGGTTCAAAAATCTTCATTACGTATCAGCACTTACGGTACGGTTGATGAATTGAACGCCTCTTTGGGTCTTGCAATTTGCAGCGTTAAAGACGAAAATGTTAAATCGGTTCTGCTAAAATTGCAGAATCAACTTTTTATTGTCGGGGCGGATTTAGCAACCCCGTTGGAAGTTGAATCGAAAAATATCTCAATTCCGCGAGTAACCGAAGCAGAAATTCATGAATCGGAAAAGGCAATTGATTTTTTTGATTCGCATATGGAAGCTCTCCGCTATTTTATTCTACCGGGAGGAGCGGTTTCTGCCGCTCAATTACACGTTGCCCGCACAATCTGCCGCAGAGCTGAAAGGGAAGTAGTACTGCTTGCTCAACAGGAGGAAATCAACCAAAATATTGTTATTTTTCTCAACAGAATTTCAGACCTTTTATTCGTCCTTTCGCGGTTTGAAAATAAGACAGCCGGCATTCCCGACCGGCAATGGGAAAAACCCATATAACAAATACCCCATCGGGGGTGAATTTGGCTTCGACGGGATTATAGAAGCAATAGACTGCGCATCGTGTTTCTCCGGCAGACACGCTAAACGGCTGGAAAAAAAACCTTAACTGGCGAATATAACTACGCCCTCGCTGCTTAATTAGTTAAGCAACCGTTCTTTGTAGGTTCTCGTATCGGTTTACAAAAGAACGTCGTTTAGATACGATAGCCAAGCCGAGTGTTTGAGGCGGCAAGGCAAAACTTAATCAAACAGATTTATCGGGAAGTTTGTTTATTCCGCACCTTTAAATCTATTAGAAATAAACTATGTGTGTAGAAGTTTATTGAATCGTAATTTCGGACCCGGGTTCGACTCCCGGCACCTCCACTATTGATTGTTGGAAATTTTTTTTACTGAGCGTAGCTGCTTAATCAAACGCATATTCGTAATTTCGTTTCTTACCAAAATAAATCGGATTAAGATTATGATTATGAGTAAGATTAAGAATTGGAATACGAGTAAAAGCTACCAAAGATCAAAAGTGAATTAATCAAATATGGAAAATTTAGTATGGAATATATAAGTACTCCCGGCGGGAAGAATATAAAAGTAATCTTGCCGATAGATGATTTCAAGAAAATGCAAAATAAACTTAAGGCAATTGAAAAAATTGAAAAACTAAATATTGATATTGAAGATTTGATTGATTTTGCATTAATTAAAAAAACAAGAGGGGAGAAATCAATTTCCTTACGGCAATATGCTAAAAATGAAGGTTGAGCTTCGTAAATCCGCACTAAAAGATCTCGAAAAAATTTCAACTTCTTCCAGAAAAAGAGTTATAGCTGCTCTTTTTGCACTCGAAAATTTCCCAAACGTTCCCAGTCTAAAGCAATTAGTTAATTTTGATTTTGCCTATCGCATGAGAGTTGGTGATTACCGCATTCTGTTCGATAAGGTAAACGATACCATTTTTATTGCACGAATCATAAATCGAAAAGATTCCTACAAAAAGAAATAAAATAAACCGCTTCCCTTAAAAAAAATTCTTTTCGTTTTCCCCCATTTCACTAACATTTTCCTTGAATAGAAATCAATATTCCC
>Ga0172368_10001106_pt1 | contig 37638 bp, 35 predicted proteins | sample Lak11m_FD_114540 | JGI IMG/M metagenome (GOLD analysis project Ga0172368, IMG submission 114540) | Freshwater microbial communities from Kabuno Bay, South-Kivu, Congo - kab_022012_11m | ecosystem: Environmental > Aquatic > Freshwater > Lake | place: Democratic Republic of the Congo: South-Kivu... | reverse complement strand
TCGAGGCTTATTGACACTCGCCCCCTTTGGGGTATAATACTGCGCGCAAGGCCGACTAGCTCAATGGTAGAGCAGTTGACTCTTAATCAATTGGTTCGCGGTTCGAGCCCGCGGTCGGTCACCACCATATATGGGATAATTTCCCGAAATTGACACGATAGGCACCAGATATAGCCAGTCGTGTCAATTGCTTTTAATGAAAGTAATGCGATGTTAATGCGATTGAACAATTGGTGATTCGATTTAGATGTTTGGAGCGAATTGGTAAATCTAATTTGTGCAATCCAGCAACAATCAATGGATTTGTTAAATGGAATAATACCTCGCAATTTTTTGGGGTTGGGCATAGTTACAACTTAAGAATCGATTTTTTCTTCCTAATTACCTTCTTTCATTTCAGCCTGCACAAATTTGTGTAACCACATAAATTGACTTGCTATTCTTATGGTTGGGTCTTCGGTAGACCTTGGATATTCTTCACTATTGAGATCATTTCCATATATTTTTACTAAATTCGAATAAATAATAGATGGATCAAATATATTAGCAATGTTGTTGTATTGATCCCTTTCAAAATTGCTTTTATGAGGTAGGCTATCTCCCATCATAGGATAAGATGTGGGGACAAAACAATCGAGCACTTTATAAATGTTCGCTTGATCTTTATCAATATACATTTTTAAAAATTGGTTTACTTCATCTCTTGATTTGTATTTACTCCACAAAGTTAATAGCCACGGGGCATTTTCAGGAAACTCGTCAAAAACCGATAGCCCTCCGGATACTTGCTCAGAAATCCTTTCTGTGAGAATCTCGGCTAGTTTTTTCCAATCATTTTCTGTTATTGAATTCGGATATCTACTTTGGTCTGTTTTTAACCACCTAATAATTTCTGCTGAAAATGAGATTGGCTGTCCAACCTCCATTATTTTTTCTGCTAGTTTTTCTTTTTCTTCTTCGGTGTTTAAGTTTCCAATCAATCGAGCAATTAACATCGCTGCTCTAGCGAATGGAGTGTTAAAACTAAATACTTGTTGTGGGTTGGGAAATCTATTTCCCAATGAAGAAAGAATAATTGCAAATTTTATACTTCCTTCTGGCGAAAACCTTTCTACCACAAGATTCAACTTATAGATAAGATTCTTTGCATTTTGTGAACTTAGCAAAGTTGATATGTGTTCCATTAATTCTTCAACAGAAGCATTCTCTATATTGGTTAATAATTCATCAATATCTCTATCAGAAACATCACCTGAAGGAACGGAATATAAGAAATATTTATTAAAGTAATTATCAGCAGCAACTCTCTTTTCCTTTGACCAATCAACATCCCATTCTGACCCATAATGCGTATTTCCATAAATTGTTTGAATACGAGGAAAAAGAGATGCAAGTAAACTTCGTAGTGCTTCAGTTTCTTTTTGTTCCAAATCAATGAATATTTGATCAATTGTATAGCGAAAATTTTTTTTATCAGTTTGAGATCCAGCAAAATCGATAAGTCCTTTACCAATGAATGCATCTTTGTTATTACTAATCACTTCATAAGCGCTTGGATAAAACACACGGATGGCTTCAATCAATAAAAAATCAACGATATTTACTTCTCCTTTGACCAATGGAAGAGAAAATAAAAGAATATTTGCATATCTAACAGCCATTCGCGGTGTTTTTAATCGGATTTCAATTCCACTAGAAAAGCCCATTACGAATTGTTGAACTTCATTATCTGATAATTGAATTTCACAATGATTTAGTATTGTATCAATAGCAGAGAAACAGAAATCTCTTAATCTTTGAGGCTCAATACTAGGCAGATCAATAGGAACTTGAACGATTTTTTCAAGAAAATTTCTCCCTGCTTCCAAATTACTTGTTCCATATCTTTCTTGCAAAGCATCAGAGACTACCTCATCATCAAAAGCAAGTATATATACCAAGTTTTTTAAATTTGCTGATAACTTGATCAACCTGAAAACAGCATGGATTTCCGCCTTCTCGAGGCGATCAATGTCATCCATTAGAACAACTACTAACTTTCCTTCTTCAATTAACATATTTCCAATACGATCTCGAAGTTCTTCAAGTTTTACCTTTGACAACAGACTTCCGACCTCTTTTGCTAGATCAGCACGATCAAATAAAGCAGTCGCTGATGGTAAATATTCTTCAACCCATTTCCCAATCTTTTCTTTCATCGTTGGCAAAGATTGTCCTAAATTATTCGCTAACACGAAATAGAAACTGGAAAGTAACTCAGTTTCTGAAAGAAAACGCCATGGGTTAAACGTAATGGTTACAATATCAAGTTTTTTATTTAATTCCCCTGAAATATAGTTAAGTACAGTAGTCTTACCCTCCCCCCATTTTCCGTATAAAGCTAATACTAGGCTGTTGCTATCTTTGCGATTAATAATAGTTTGAGCAATTCGCTGAGCAAAGGGGTAGCGATTAAATTCATCTTTCTCTGGGTCAGTAAGTGGAGCATCAGCAGAATATGACTTTTGCGAGTCAGTTGATTTGGAATTGATTTCTTTAGCTAGTTCTGACTGAATTTCAATCTCGCGAACAATATTCATCGACGGTTTAGAAAAAAAGCTTCGAATCTTTAATAACCATTTTTTCATAACTATCCCTTGATTTACTATGCCTAATGGATTGTTTTTGTGAGCATGCAATTGGACGTGGACAAAACTTGGAACAAGAAAAACCAGAAACTAGTAGAAACTCGAAGATGGCAATGAATTCCACCAATCCAGAGAACTCTGGGTTGGGTGTCAGTATTATTCAATATTCTCATACTTTCCAAGAAAATCTCTTGAATATTTCAGCTACCGAATGATAAATCCCTTTAGAGTCTTTCTCAAACATTGACCAACTTAGAAAAACAGGTAACTTGCGAAGTGCAATGATGTCAGCCTTTGCCAGATTATTGCAAAGAACTTCACTGGTTTGGAGTTCATGCCAATATGACTCTAATCCGTTGGCAAGCAAAGAAGGAAACTGTTCAAGAATTCCATAATCAATATTTCCAAAGGCGTATGAATTTTTGGCAACTTCTTTCGATGTTGCCTGCCCATGCGCCGCGAAATGCCTGAGGGCAACGAGATTATTAATTGAATAATCATAAATACTTGTTTTAACTAAAATAATATCATCAGGCACATCTGCATATGAGTTTTTATAAGGCTTAAAATACGATGCCCCAAGCCATTTAAATCCTGATTTAAGGTCATTGGTTGTATCTATTGTGGATGAATTACCATTTATACATCGTCCTAACAATTCGATAGCTGAAGCGAATACTCCATATGCTGGGAGGTATGTGGCCAATTTCGCTTTTGAATCATTAAGTAAAATGCTAACACTCTCGCAAATTGTGTGTATTACCCCAATAACATAAGCCCCCTTAACTGTAAGAGGGTAAAAGTTCGGATTACCTTTAATGTCGTTATTAATGGTAATCCATTTTTGAGCGTCTTCGTCCCAATTATCAAGTCTTATGGTTGGTTTTTTCAATTTCACATTAACTGGAGCTATGTTTCTCATTTTGTTTATTATTATATAAATGACAAGTAGTTAACGGTTTGGTTCTTCCATCGCCAGACTTGGCATGACTGCCAATTCAATTTAGATCGGTTTTTCGAAAAATGCACTTGTTCCAACTTTGGAAGAATTAGGGTGGAGCCTTTGTCAGGTAGATATTATTAAACCTTGATTTATTTTTTGTACTTGAGAAATCCGTTCTTCAATTTGCTCTTGAGTTATTCTTTTTGGTTCATGAACGACCATATTTCGGAATTTTCTCAATTCGTGAAGTTCATAAATAAATTCTTGTTTTATTATTCCAGCAGATGATAGAACATCGATCGCTTCAATAATTGAAAACACACGTTTTTCACGATCTCTAGCTTTCGTGAGCAAGAAATTCTCAAGTTCTGTCCAATCCTGAATGAATTCGCCTAGTTGACCTGGTAGCAATTGGGATTGAAGTTCAAGGCTTATTTCTTTACATAACTTACCTATCCTATCACCTCTTGGGAAAAGAACTGATTCAGGAATCTTAGAGAAATCATTACCCCAAAACCTAGTTAAGCTTAGGATTTGGTACTTTGCGATGAGCCTATTATTAAAATCTAGCTTGTCTTTTTTATCATACTCATTTGTTACATCTTCAGTGCCAACAAGAAATCCTTCTTGAAAATACGGACGTAGAGCTTCGGGTGGACAAATGCTTAAGAGTCTAATGTTGACGATGTCATGTTCAGAGTTATGTGATATCCTGTTCATAACATAAGGTAACCCAAAAACGTATACGTAACAGAACTTATCTTGTGATCCATGTTGTGCAAAAGAACAAGCAACATGTAAAGAATGTGTGAGATCAAGTAAAGGAGTATCACAAACTTCATAATGTTGAAGAATACTCCACTGGATATATTTCTTCCAAACCAGATCCTCATATCCTTGAATTTTCTCTTCTTCAAATATATCGCGCAGTTTTCTCGCGGCATGGTCTAGTAGGCGGAATCGGTTATTCATCTCCCTTTGTATGACATAATCTCCCCTATATATTGCTGGATAAATCGTGGATGCCCCATTTCGATTTCGATAATCAATTCCCTGACCTCTAAAAAACAGCAGGTTATCTTTATTCAAATATGCTAATTTTGCAATTTGCTCAACTAGCTGTCTATATGTTGTAACTGGAAATGCATCAGCTTTATCAAGTGGCTTGTTCCCGATAAATCGAGAGATTTCCTCTGTTAATTGACCTTTAATTTGTCTCATGGTTTATGTCTGCTTTTGACTGATAAATTCAATTCGAATGTACTACGAACCTTTTATTGAAAGTTTAATAAACATCTATGGGTAATCATCATATTTTCAAAATTGCTTATGCAGCTATAGAATTTGTCTTAACCGAGATAGGACCTTAATGACTAGCGTGAAGAATCGCTGATATAAGGATACATGAGGAACTTATCAATGTCAATTTATTAAATTCGCCAAAGGTCACATTTTAAAATATGTATTGAGGTTAGCTTAAAAAGCGAATCATATCTTTTCCATCTTGTGAAGCAACTTCTATGCAGTTGGCATTTAACCAAAGAATCAAATCCGATTCTCTTATTCGAACATTCCTTCCCAATTGTATATGAGGGATCGATCGACGTTTTACTAGGTAATAAACTTTACTCTTAGAAAGTTTTAGGTATTCAGCCACTTGCGGTATTGTATAGATTGTCTCCATTTTTTCTTCTCCTTATTGATAATCGATACGTTTACAAACTCAATAATGCTCTTGGTTTTTCTTTTCCAATCTGTCTCCAGATAGGAGTCGTCAAGGGTTTACCACCTTCAATATCATTGATCGATGTGAAGAAAAACAAACCTACATCTTGTCCCGCAGCCTCTTTTGTCTGTAGCATCAGATTCTTCATTCTTCTTTGACCACCATTGGTAACGATCAACCAACAGCCACTGTTGTACCCAAAGCGGGATTTAAAAACTGGGCTCTTTATATAAGCCACTCCAGGTGCGACTTTTCCCATACCGAAACTCGGGTTGTCGTGGGTTGACCGATCAAGTTCCAGGAGAAATCTTACCCGGTGTGGTTCTCCTTTCATCTGCCGTTCTTTATCAATGATCTCAAAATATGCGTCGGGTAACACTCTTTTCTTGAATTGCTTGAAGATTCCTCTTCTATCTTTGGTTGTATAAGAAATCACATCTGGATCAGAGCGGAATTCGGTTTCAAATTTCCAATTCTCGAGAGAGAATCGTGGAGACCTAGAAACCTCATTTTCAACCTGTATCTTGAAATCAATGACTGCCAGATCGTGCTTTAGTAAGCTCCAACGAGGTTCTCTTATCCAGTGAAAACCTTGCCTTCGTAGATTGTCTTCAATACTCCGCATTTGGTTTTCATTAATCTTTCTGGGAGGATTGATTTGGTGACCCAGCAAAGAACCTAACCAGAGCGCTCCTCTCCAACCTAACCAGCAAACAGGTTCAGGGACTGGTCCACTCCTCAACTGTTCTTGGTTTGGCCAATCCAAGAAACCGTTGTGATACAGTTTTGATAAACGCTTTTCCATTACCCGCCAAGAATTTTTAGGCCAAAAAAGTTCTTTTAATTGTCGCTTGGCGACTAGTCCGCCAAGATCGTAAATCGCCATCAATATTTTTTCATCTCGCAATTGAAAGCGCATTCCAGGAGGATTCTTCGCTCGATTAAATCTTGGTAGGTTAGTTTTGCTTGTTATCATTTGGTTACCTCCACCACTATACTCCCCAGAAGGAAGGGGTGTCATCTTCATGAGGAGATCTTGGATTGTTATCACCAATAATTGTGTCCTTCTGTTGGGTATAGCGACCTTTGGATACTTCTGCTTGCACATCCTTTTTATACCTACCAAAATTTCTACCAGCGGTATCAACAAGCGCATTGATGTTCTCTCGGACTTCATAAGTGATTAGAGGTATTGGCATAGGAATGGTTTTATGTTTGGAAGCGGGTTGCAAACCGCGTCGCTTGTACCAGAATTCCCGTTGTTGTAATTTCGTCAGCAATTGTTCAAACTCATCCCGGTTCGAGTTGCTGTTATTGAAAGTAAATGATGGCCACAATCTTGAAGGGTTTATCCTGACACTTCCAAAATGGGAAGATTGAAAATCAGAATTGGAAAATATTTCCTTGGCCAGGTGACGACCATCCTGATACCCTATTCGAAAACTAACGATCGACCCTGCTGTATTGAGGACGGCGGATTGCAAATCAGGCGTGAGTTGATCCAGGTATTGATGTACCAGAGTCAATGAGAGCGAATATTTCCTGGATTCGGATAAGATATCTTTGATGTTATCCGTTGTGTAATTCTGAAATTCATCCAAGTACAAATAGAAAGGCGAACGCTGTTGTGAATCCGCCCTGGCCAGTGCTGCTTTCTGGATATGCGCCACAATAAAGGCTCCCATAAGTGCACTCGCTCCTTCGCCAATGATCCCTTTGGGTAGATTGACCAGGAGGATCAACTTTCGATCCAAAACATCACGAAAAGTGAATTTGGATCTGCCTGCGATCAACAAGCTGGTATCCGGGTCAAAGATCAATCCTCCGATCTTGTTTAAAACCGGAGTAGCCCACTGCTGAGATCCACCTGGACTGCTTGGATATTCATTTTGAAAGTAGGCTTGAGTCATGCTGTGTGTCAACCTGGGCAATAAGTTCTGCCGATAGTCACAATCCAACAAGAACCTAGCGAGATCCAATAAGGTCAACCCCAAGTCTGTCAGAGCCAGAAAACTATTGCTCAACAACCAGATCGTCCTTGGCGCGCTGGTGGTATCCAACTGCCAGATCTTACCGACGATATCAGTTAAGAATAGAGCTAACCGTTCCTTGGATAATCCCTGTACAGGTTCCAATGGATTAAAGCTAGTGACCCATTTCCGACTGCAGGGGTCGATGATTAGGATACGTTCCCATACTTCAGGTATGAAAGAAAGACGGATTAGAAGATTATGGAACAGGTCTCCATGTGGATCGATCACTCCAACGCCATGTCCTGCTCTCACATCTTGCAAGACCCAGGATTCCACGGCTCTTGATTTTCCTGTTCCTGGTTGACCGATCACATACATATGGGTCGTGCGGTCAGTTGTGGAAAGAGTGGAATTATTAATATGGGACATCCAATCCGTGAAGATGGTCATCGAATGTTCTCTCCCAAATGAAGGCCATCTGGTTGAATGATCTCGTCCCAGACGATCCCAATGAATAAACCGTGTAGTAATGCCAACCCGATGGTAAAGATTGTTAAATGTATCTCTGAGATCCAGTAAAAGAGAAAGAACATTCCCAATGACATAAGGACCGAGGCAACAATGCGGGGAAATCTATTCAGGATATCCAGAGAAAAGTATTCGCCAACGAATGGTCGTATATAGTTCAGGATGGTCATGTAAAAACGGTAGGTTGTACGAACGAACCAATTTAGAAATCGAAGTGCAAGATTCACGATCATTGGTAAATTGCGTAATAATCCAAAGAAACCCAATATGAGAATACTTGTAGCAGAAAGAAAGAATCCAAGTAAAATGCTCCCAAAAACACGAAAGACCAATCCCATTTTGTTCCTCCTTATTCAGATGGTAGGTTCCAGAAATCGACTGCGATCCAGGTACAATCATCTGTAACAGCAACAAGGATCGGATCGATCATTACTGCACCCAAGAGTAATGTGGAAGACAATATCACTGGTACAACGAATGATAAAAATTCGACCAGTGCAGATACGAATCCTGTGATTACTTTTCCTGCACCTTCCAATGCTTGATTCACTGTTTTTGATTTTGGAAGAAAGTTTGGATTGGGCAATGAAAACGAGGTTTGATTAGATTTCTTTTCTTTTCCATCTGATGGTGAAGGTAAAAGTCTGGGAGCTTCGTGAACCAGCACAAAGCCCTTTGGTCGAATGCCATCAGCAAAGATTGCCTGGATTCTTGTAAGAGTTCGAGTAGGGATCAAGCTTGAATCTGTTTCAGCAGGTGACAACAACCAATCCCCTATCCGCACCGTCCTTTCAGGAAGTGGCGCTTGACCTAAGATCTGAAAATTCCAGCCTTTATGCTTTCCTAAGGACATTAATTGTTTGGTTTCTGTGGATAATCTCAAAGGAGTTCGATATGGGTTATTTATTTGTGTGTGAGGTTTTGAAATTTGATTATTCATTACAATTCTCCTTTTTTACAAACGTTCCAAGTTTTGAAGGAACCGGACCAGGATCGAAATTCCCTGGCGCCACCCATAACTGGCCATCCAGCTGAGCCCACCCAGAATTGGGAGCAAGAGCCAGAAAAGGATGTTGTGTGGAATGACCCACCAGATCAAGCTAAAAATAATAAGAGTGGAAACAACCGTTATGATCCGGGGAGATATTTTCCGGCTGGGAAGATTGAAATCTAGACCTCGATAAGCATTTGAATTGTTCATTTTTCTCTCCTATTTTTTGATTATGTTTTCTGAGCGATTTGACCTATAATATTTGTAATAATTAGCTTAATAGCAAAAGGTATTATGAAGAGAACTAACCATCGTAACTACTAGTCTCGCAACTAATATCTGGATTGCTCTGCATGTACAATGATGAATAAGATTTTCTATCATTTCATAATTCCTTAATCTAAGTATGACAGGTAAGAGAGAAATTCTTCTTTATCTACTCCTGGAGAAAAAATAATGTCCATTGAAGATACTCTAAAGTCACTTACTAAGAATGAATTCACGGTTCTTTACTGGAAATCTCAAGGATTAAAGTACGAACAAATCGCAACCCAACTTGATTACAGTATTGATTGGGTAACATTACAGATGGGGAATGTCTACCGTAAATTTGGTTTTAAAAAAGACATGCACTGGACAAAAAGACAAGAAATATTAGAGAAAGAAATTTACCCCAAGTTACCAAAAAACCTAGAAGAATGGGAATTTGAAGTAGTGCCTGATAGACAAACAGAAAATGTTAAAGAAGAACCTGCTCAAGATCCCCAAATTACAGCACTTGTTCTATATGATGAAAATAAGTTTAAAAAAGAAAAAACTGAAAAACCAAAGAAAGAGCCTCCGATTATTGTGATCCAGCAAGGACACCTACTTCCATCACCTAAGCCTGATCCTGTCGTTGTAATACTAAGGCTTGTTATTTTCTTAATAGTAGTGATTGGAGTGATTTCTTCTGTTGGTTATTTTGCTTATAGGTTTGGAAGGGGATCAATAATTCCTCCAAACCAATTAATAACAGCGACATTTCCTCCAGTAATTGTGACCCAGACCTCTGACGTTGTATTACCCACCCAGACAGATGCAATTGTTTACCAAACAGGTGTGATTACAGCTCCACCACCACTCGCAACTTTTATTCCTACTCTAACTTCAACGCCGCAAATTTCATTACCTTTCTATGATAATTTCGAAATTGGAGCAAGTCCAAATTGGGTTTCAATTACATCCGAAGGTACTTGGCGAGTTATTAACGGAAAATATACCGAGACAGGAGAGAGAGATTTTACTTGGGGTTATAGTCTTATTGGAGACACAAGTTGGCAGAATTATTCCGTCGATGTAGACTATTCATTTGAAAATGATATATATGCAGGTGCAGCTGTGATTGTAAGAGCGAGTAGCAGAAATAACTTAGGACTTGCCTTTGTCTTAGAAAATTATGATACATCCTGGAGAATTTGGCGTGATGGACAATGGCAAGTTTTGGTGGAACAAAGTATTGGTTACTCTCAAAAAGGTCACATTCGAATAGAAGTCAATGGATCCAATTATCTTGGTTCTATAGATGGTTCTGGTCAAATAGCAATAACAGATTCTTCTTTTGAAGCTGGAAATATAGGACTAGGTGTGAATTGTCGATTCAAGGAAGCTTGTCCATTATTTGACAATATTTCAATTGAACCCATAAGTCCTTAATTTTATATTTTTTCCTAAGAATCAAACCTTAAAAAGATTAATAAAATGAACTTCAAACCAATATCCTCGTTTTTACTTTCTCATAATGAATTTGGTTTTAATATCTAGCGTATGGAAGGAGACCGAATTCCAACAATAAAAAATATAAGTAACTCTTTAAGGATCCAATAAAATTTCTCCTTATCATTCAGCTATTCACTCGGGTTTTGAAGTAAGTTTTTTTATAGATTATCTTTGTTCAGTAATTATCATTTTCAAATCGGTGATCGTAAAAATAAACCCTGGATTTAATCCCTTCTTCTCCCTCATCTTTGACCAGAAGTCGATCAGACTGCCTCCACCACAACCAGCAAAGCAATGCCAGTAGTTTTCTTCGATATTGACCGCAAAGCTCGGATGCTCGTCTTCATGAAACGGACAATGGCCAACAGCTGTTTTTCCCCTTCTCTCTAAGTTCACATACTGACTGACAAAATCAAACACCGTAACACTGTCCTTGATCCTCTCCGAAAGAGGGTCTGTAGACTCACCAGGTCGTTTGTAAGGGGTTTTTGATCTCTTGGACGACTGATAAGCTTTCAAGTTCTCAAATACCTCCTTAGAAACCGTTTCAGGAGTCGAGAGGAGTTGGATCTGTTCTACAAAGGTTGCTGCAATCGGAGAGCCATCGGGATAATAGAATCCATATCTCTCTCCACTCAACTTGTGAAACCCGAAAGGCATGCGGATCAACGACCCTGGTCCACTTAAGAGTTTGTCCTGTTTGGGAAACAGTTCCACCTCTTTTACTTTGTATTTTGAAAGTAAGCCTTTGCCAAACAAACGGGCTTCTTTTCCATTAACGGCTACTGAAAAGAAGATCCATAAATGACCTCCCCGGCGGCTGCCTTCAAGATAAGCAGGGATTTGATCTTTGGCAATCTTCATCGCCAGGTTTGCCAGGCGCTTGAATCCATCATCGTCGTCAGCATCGATGACGATGAAACGAGCAAGGTTCTTTTTGCTCAAAATGTAAGCACCCAGTGTGATCTCCCCATTCAGGTGAGCAAAAAGATGCTCCCTGGTCAGAGGTTTTTGGATGCAGATGTAGCGTCCATCTTTAACCTGGCGAGCGTGCAGATCCCAACGCTGCACGAAGCGCCTGGCCAGTGCCTCCGCTGAGCGGACCAATTCAGTGTCGATCATCTCCCTTTCTTTAGTCACATCACTGAGTAAGAATAACAAGTCATTCATCAGAAATCAAGGGCTGCCGTAGGCAGCTTCCGCTCCCGGCGACACCGACAGAAAAAGTCCAGAAAAAGATGTCGGTGTCGCAAGGTGTCGGGGCTCGGAGAGCCCGACCGCCTCCGGCGCTAGCGAGTTGCAGTCTCGCACAGCGAGTCTGCAACAGAGCGTGACGCCGCAGCGGGCGACCATCGCGTAGCGAGGGAGTCCGCCAGGGCACGGTTGACTTGGACGGAGTCCGAGACAACCGCGTAGCTGGAGGCGGTCGGGATCGACTCCAGGCATCGCTAGATGAATGGATCGAGACCCGACACCCTGGCTTGTCCGAGCGGGGGGTCAGACGAAGCTGATTTGAGCCGTATTTTCGGGGAAAATGAGCGCAGGAACGACCTCTCCGAGGCAAGTCAGTTCTTTTTCTGGCTCAAGGCAAGGGCTCGATGCCTGCAGACTTGAGTTGTTCCTGTTCGGTGGAACCGAACAACCTTGCGAACAAGTTTGCGAACAGGTTCTTCAAAAATGGTTAGCCTTGTTGAGGATGATTTGTACTCAATTAACCTCAGTGGCTGAACAGGCTGACATCCATCGGTTTATCTTTTAGGGGAACCAAAACTTGAAAGACCTTGTCAAAAGGCTGACCATGCTGCTTCAATGAATTCAGGATCACTTTCTCCAATTGTTGATCTGAACAGTGCCCATCTCCGACCAACTCAGACCAGATGACTGCCAGGCGATCATCAGCTGTCTTGATGGTTGCCTGGCGAACATTTTGCTTGGTCAGGAACTGAACGAACTCCTCCCATTGATCCGATAAAGGCGAGTATACAGGATGCTGAAGGATGGTTTGACTTTCATGCTTGACCGCCTGCGTATTGACCTCCCCTAAAACCCGGGCTAATGGTTCTGCATCTGCACGTGAGATGCGAAAAGCAACGATGGTCTGGGCATTGCCAAGTGCCGTTTGCAAGCGAGAATCCAGTTGGGCGATGCTCTGGTTGGCCAGGATCATATGTAATCCAAATTTGCGTACCTGCGAAAGCATCTGGCTGAAGGTCTCTGCAGCTCCCGGGTGACAGGCAAAATCCTGGAACTCATCGATATACAGGTAGAAAGGTGTGCGTGTTTCCATGGGAGCCTGGGCGCGTGATAAAGCCGCTTGTTCAAAGCCTGTCACGACCAGCGTTCCAAACAAGCGCTTGGTCTCATCATCACAATCTCCCAGGTCCACCAACAGAACCTTGCCTTCATCCATGATCTTGCGAATGTTCAACTGGTTGCCTTTCTGACCCAACATGTAGAAAATGCTGGGATTATCCGTCAGGGCACTGATCTTGTTGGTGGTGCTGCTCATCATGGAAGTTCGCTCCCGCCCCCATTGTTCGAACTCATTATGAAAGAAAGCCTGGCAATCTTGAGCGACCTTTGGATCTTTTATCTTCTCCATATGTTCGAAACGAAAATCTTGATCGATGAGTAACCTGTATAGACTGCACAAGGTTTCTTCGGTTTCAATCAGGATCGCCAACGAGGAGCGCATGATCTGTTGGAAACGTGGTGGTTCCAACAATGTCCGAGCCCAGGTGCGCATAAAAGCGGAAATCACTCTTTGGGCTACTTCATAGGTTTCAGTCTTAGGAGAGGGTCGTTTTAATACATTGAACGGGACGACATAATCCCGGCGTCGAGGTGCAACATAGATCACCCGCTCCAGCAATCTTTCTTCGTCAAGAGTTCCAGAGCCAATGATCGAACGCAGGACATCCTTGGCAAGGTCACCATGCGGGTCAATAACGGCACAGCCTCGTCCAGCCAAAACATCCTGCACGATCAGGTTCTGCATGAACTTGCTTTTCCCCCGACCGGTCAATCCGGTCACATACATATGGAAGCGACGTACCTGTTCAGATATATTAAACCTGGGAAAGAAACCAAAACGACCGGTGCGTCCCAAAACCAGATTATTTTGGTTTCCCCCAGACAGCAACGGGATAGATAACATGGTTATTTATCGTAGCAGATCGATCCATGCTTGGATACCGTCTATTAACTGCTGATCTTGGCTACCATGCTGGTCACAGCCTCGGCAAATTCCTGGGCGTTTTCTTTAAAGACCAGGATGCTGCTGCGCTCCCTGGCTTCGCCTTCTTTCTGAGATCGGCTTTCAGTGATCACAAGGAAGGGATTACCATCCTTGGTCTCCTTCAGATCCAGGAAGTACATGCGTCCGATGGCTTTGATGGTTACACTTTCTCTTTCGCTCTTCAATCTTCTCACCCCCTTTCTGACACCTAATGGATATTTGTATGTTCCCAACAAATTCAAGCCCGTATTCAGTTCCCTGGCTAAGTAGATCAGGTCATCGATGGTAGTGAAAGCTAGGAGTGGGCTTTTTCTGGTTGACATAACTTTTGGCATATTCTATTGTTTTTCTGTTTCTACCTTAGCATACTCATCCACAATGTCAAATTTTTAAATGTTCACTGTATTTTAGTTCTCTGATTCTTATTCACTGTATATTATTAGGGTGCCATTTTGGCACTTCAAGGGATGCGAATCTGGCACTTCTAGAAATGCCATTTTGGCACTTCTGCTTTGATTCTCTTTTCTTCCAGAAGGAAGCTTTCAGGTAAATTGTGTATAAGTTTGGACGTCCCTGGCCTCGGCGTTGGATGCTGATCAAGCCGACCGATTCCAGCTCAGCAATGAAACGTACCACGCTTCGTTTTCCGCTACCCATATCTTTGGACAAACGTTCCTGACCTGGAAAACAATCGTCCATCTCGCGTGCATATTTCAACAGCATGGCATAGACCAGCTTGGCACCCACTGAGATCCTATTACTCTCCAGTATGAAATTGGGCACACCTGTCCAGCCTCTTTGCGTGGCAATATCTGCACCTTTTAAAACCAGGTTGCGATCCCTAAAAGATTTAATATCCCCCAGCTTCTGCATAGGATTATGTACCATTCTTCCGCTTCACTTACTCCAGGAACTCCCCGATCATATAACGATAAAGTTCAAGTTTGCGGACATTCAATTCGCGAGCCACTGCTTCCAGTTCCTTTTGCCAGCGGTGAGGTACTTCAGCCTGGACCTTGACCTTGAGTTGATCGCGCAAACGAAAGCTGAACTCCTGGATTTCTTCCCGTGTTGGATATTTACTTGGTTTCTTACGTGGAATTTCACTTGAGAGGCTGCGTGGTTGATTGCCTACTGGCGTGATTGTTCGCGTGGGAACTGACGTGGATTGGTCATCATTCTTTGGAAGATTTGAAACAGGGGAGTTTCCATCCAACCTGGATAGCTCATCATAGGTACTCATATTGCCACCTCCTCAAATGCCTCCCGTGCAGATTCGATGATGGTGTCCTTATCCACGATCTTCCTGTTTTCAACCACGGTTTGGAGTAGGGCTTCACTGGCCAGTTTGCATATATCGCGTGCGATACCCCCGGTCAGGCGATAGATCTCAGTTATGGCTTCTGCTTGAAAGGGGAGACTTGTTCCACCGGCTACTCTCCACCGGAACTTCATCATCTCCTCGGTCTGCTTGAGATCAAACGGTTGTAGCCTGGCCATATACATGCGGCTGGCCAACGACTTGAAACGTTTGATGCGTTTGTGCAAGTCCGGTTGACCGAAGAGAGCGATCTGGATCAGGAACTCATCCCGGGTGGTGAAGTTGAACAGGTGGTGGATGGTCTTGAGTGTATCGTGCGGCAGGTTCTGGGCTTCATCCACCAGCAGGATGGGGGAGATACCGGCCTTGTACTGGTCCAACAAGTATCGTTCGAAGTTTTTTAAAGTATCAGCGTATGACCGGGCTGTCTTGACCTCAAACTCTTCAGCGATAAAACGCATGAACTGGTTGGCAGTCTTCAGGTTGGGAGCAAATGCCAGGACAACTTTCTTGGATTTATCAGTAGCAAATTCTTCCCGCAGTCTTTGGGCAATGGATGTTTTCCCCAAACCGACATCTGCACTTAGATATACGGGACCATCTTTTTGGGATAGGTGATATTCGATCTTGGCTTTGGCTTCTTTATGCTGGTCGGAATACCACAAGAATCGGGCGTCCGGGGTGATCTTGAAGGGTAATTCTGACAGGCCATAGTACTTGATGTACATGGTTTATATTGATGGATATTGGGGGGCTTGTCAAGTCCAAGTCTGATAGCATACTTGGATATGTTTGAAATAATTGAAATTTGTGAGTAGTTTAATATTGTTGTTTGACAAGTGTTTTGCCTAGTGCTATTTTTAGAGACATATGGAAGATTTTTTTGGAAAAATTAAAAAATACTCCCGAATTGGAAGTATCATCTTGATCATTCTTTCGATTTTGATAGCAATTCTATTGCATTTTATGGGGAAATTTTCCTTCATGTGTTTTGATCCAGAACTGTGTTCCAAAATGAATGAGCCTCGATTTGTGATACCATGAAAGATATTTAGTAAATATTTTAAACTTCATCTACAAGAATAGAACCATGAAAAATCACACAAGGGCTAGCAATTAAGAGCGGTTGTATAATTCAAATAAGTTTCATCTAAATCCATTAGAAGTGATTCGTGGAATCAGGATGATAAATGAAAAGAAATCCCTTTGCATATCCATCTATTGGTATCGTTGCCTAATTATGGCCAGATTTAAGTAGTTATCGACCACAGAATCTCCTTCAACCAGTGGAAATTGCTCAAAATGCTTTATTTAGTAGCAATTTTAATGAGAAGTAAGTGATACCAACCGCTTCTTTATTCTGAATTTTATTTCAAGCCGGGAATAACAGGAGTCTAAATGAGATTTAAGCCAGTAAGGATATTCATCCTAATTATATTTTCAAACATACTCCTCTCCAGCTGCAGCCCGGGATTGATTACCTCACAAACGCCGACCCTCACCACCACCCTGGCGTCAACTTCAACACCAACAATCACCTCAACCCCCACCCTTACACCAACATCTACAATAACCCCCACACCGACTCCACCTGAAAATCCAGGTTATTTTGATGGAGTTGGTGAAATAACAGAAATAGAACTACATAATGACAAATGGTATGGAATAGACACTGTTGGGCGTGCACAAATAATTTTTAATGCTCAAACGCATGAATGGGAAAAATATGACCGTCCCATTGAGGTTATGTATGACCTAAACTATGAAGACAGCTACAGTTTATCTCCTGAGATATTGCAGGATATAGAACAGACACAAATTTCAAGATTAAACACAGACGGAGAAACTCTTCCATGGGGTTTGTTGCAAATAGAACATCCATTTGAAGGTTACTCTTTTGGTCATGCATATGTTTCGGGATATCTGTTGGATGTAAGCAGTTGGTCTCTTGGCTCAGATTATGTAATAACAAATATAGTTTTCGAAATTCCAAGTAGATATAATCGTCAAATAATAAATTTTATCAAACTTGACGGCATCTGGATGTTTCTAGATCTATATGTTATTCCAGATTCTGGCAATGTAGCCGAAAGGGAGCAAAAACCAAGAACTTTTCACGATTTTTCAACCATGCTCTCAAATCCAGATATTATAGGTAGTCAAATAGTGTTAGCTTTCCAGATAAATAGACTAGACTCTCTCCCAAGTGGTATACAATATGAACAAGATACATATTCAAAAAGCGATGCAGCATTAAATAGTCTGATTGATGCAATTGGAAATGGAGAAACTTACTCCTCAAGATCATTTACATCAGCCATAAGTAGGGCTTGGATACCTGAAGCATATTTCAAATAACATAAATATTTCCACCATTGCAAGGGTGTCCAGCTCGCAGTATTTATCCAGGTTCTCAATCAGCTTTTCCTTTTCAAATTCCTCAAGATTGCCAAAAGTGATATTCCACCAGGCCATGCTGGCTTGATCTCCCTTGTTGATTTCCATCTCGTTATAGGAAAGCTTGGGCACCATCACCGGAAGAACATACTTGATCGACCAGCTGCCTTTAAAACCCGGATGGAGATAATATCCATAGTTCACCAGATCCCCGAGATCGTAAATCCTATCATTCACATCTTCCAGGAAGGCTGCATATTCCGGATGTATTTTAGCCAACTCCTTGTTCATGGTCCTCTCAAAGGTCTTGTTCCAGACGATCACAGTCCCGGGAGAACCCAGGTCAGTAGCAAGATACTTGAGCAATTCTAGGGAAGGATCGCCTTTTTTGACCGCAATGTGGCCGAAGTGTTGCAGTTCACCACCGGCTCGGTCAAGGCGATGCAGAGAATACTGGAACACGATCTGCTGCTGGGGATGATGACCATCAAATAGGGGAATGGCAGAAATACAGGTCTCATAATCCAGGAACCAGAGGGGATATATGAATCGATCCAGCTCTGCTTTAATTACTACTCGGTCTATGTGTTCGGTATTTGTCCTGGCGCGTTCTGCCACCAGGCGTTGTTTTTCGTTCAAACCAAAAGATGGCAGGATATCTTTGGCGGCTAGAATCTTTTGGGATAACAATTGGCTTTTTAGAGGCTTGGATAGACGGGGAATATCAAAGATAGAAAAGTCCGGCAAATTTGGGTGGCAGATCTCTGGGCAAGGGCAATCCTTGGGAGACAAGCAGGCATCAACCTTGAGAAAATCCTTTTCCTTTGCTGTTTCTAAAGCTTCTTCACGCAGGAGCAGAACTTCAGGTTTTGTGGCACTTACCTTTTTGGTGATGTCTTCTGCGATAAAGAGAAATCCAAGGTCCAGATTCCCTGAGCGAATGTATTCTTTATCCAGATGCAATACATAGTAATGGTCAATGGGGATTTGTTCCTCCAGGATAATTCCCTGGAAGGTGACATCATATACATTTTTCTTGTCCACTCCTGTTGAACTTTTGATCTCATAAAGATCATAATTATTGCTGCTTTGTTTATGAACAAGTGCATCCAAACGGGTTTCAAAGGGTCCATCGCTGAAGGATTGCTGCCAAAGCAGTTTGTCCCCTGGGTGTTGAGGAATGTAAATAGTGGTTAGATATTCATGAGCGAGACTCTCAACCCGGTTTCCATCATCGATTAGATGTTGATCAAAATCCGAGAGCTTCTGAATGAGCTGTCCATTTTTCTTTGCCCAAAGATGGCGGGGTGCTTCGCAATAGAGAAGGAAATCAGATTTGGTGATGGTTGTTGTAGGTGTATACATTTATATAAGTCCCTCTCACATTTAGATCGGTCTCATCTAACTAAAAGAACATTCTGTAAATGATTATATCCTCTTGCTGTTCTTTATAAAAATTTTGTAATTCAATCAGAGATTTAAAAATAAGTGATGCTTCTCTATTTCGCACAATCTTCATTTTACGACCCAAAATTAGCCTCAAAATTACAGTGTTTCTCCTTTAACCATTCTCATCAGGCACGATTTACTTTTTGCGAACACCTATAGTTCACATATTTTTGAAGTGTTTTTGTATTTTGGGGAAGAATAAAGGATTGGTTATTCTTCCTAATTTCCGTTCTTTTTATAAATTGTGTGACTAGCCCCATCCGACCGGACAAAGAACACGGCATGGTTGGTCTTTTGTTCACAAGGTTCATGCCGGATCATTGGATCATCCTTAATACCCATCCTGGCATTCAATCCGCACTCCGGGCAAGTCCATTTGTGCAAGGATGATTTTCCTTTTCTTCGTGTTCCGAGTGAATCAAGGAACCATTTGAACCAATCGATGTTTATTTCTTCAGTTTGACCGGATAGATCCGGTGGGGCAATACCAATCTCATGCATCAGTACAGAAAATGGACCATCCGCCAGACGGGTATGGCAGCCTACTCCCGGCATGGGGTGCAACCCGATACTCTCACATTTCCCTACAAATTCCTTGTTGTGATGCGATCGTCCTGGTTTGACCGGGTCCTTGCCGAAGTTCTGTTGCCAGAGATGAACCTGTTCGTGCAGTAAAGTCTCGTATTGAGCCCATTTGCCGAAAACCCAGGTCTTTTCCGGCTTCCCATCCGCGGTTTCATCGGCGAAATGTTGTGAGTTCATAATGATATCGTATAAGAGCCCTTGTGGGTTCCGTTGTAATCGATAGGCAGCCAAAGTATTCCGGTTGCGCAAGTTTTCAAAAGAGATGACCGGATCAGGCAACCTGCGCCGGTCAGTCAACAAGATGGGATCTAAAAACCGATCTTTGAAAAGAGTAGCCATGTAGTATAGATTCGCTGCTTCATCGGCATATTCCCAATCGCAGGCTGTTTCTGCGTTCTTGCGCACTTCTGGTTGCGGATCAGTAAATTGCAGAAGATGCCCATTCCTTGCAATAGATGGCAATTCTTTCATTACCCCCTATTTTTTCAAAATTATTCCAGAAAATCAACTGCTAATTCAAGGCTGATCATTAGATTTTTTTTGAAATTCAGATTCAATTATGTTAATGTGAGAGAGGAAATTGAGATAATGTTCATCAATTCTACTATTGGGAGTATGGATCAATTATTCTTAACTTTGTTTAGTGATCTGTATAGATGGGGAAAATCATATATCCAAAAAATCTCCAACCTTGGGATATATGAAGTAATTAATTATGAAACAACCTTGGAGCTTCTGGATAGTAAGGGCAAAAAAGCAAAATTCAATAAGAAGGAAAAGGTGAAATTCTCTCAGAATAACATCATTGCGTACCAAGACCAAGCTTGGGGAGACGGAAAAATCCTTCTGAATTACCGATGTAATCCTGGAACTCCGGTTGATCGTTATCGCTCCGGTTATAAAACCCACATTCTGATCTCTCTGCGGGATGTCAAGAATAAGGGAGATATTGATGAATTTAATATTGAATGGGGAATTCAAAATGGCTTTTTGAGCAAAACAGGTTTCTGGTCAACTGAGATTTGTCAGCACACAAAGCGGATCAACATCCAAGTCATTTTTCCTAAATCAAGGCCTCCATTACGTACCTGGATTTTAAATAAAAACACCCAACGGACTTATCTGTTGGATGGAAAAGAAAAAAAACAATTACCGGACGGTCGTTGGCTGGTGAGTTGGGAGAAGAACCAACCGATATTGTATGAGCACTACATCTTAAATTGGGAGTGGTGACAGGTCCGCGGTACCTGCCGCCAGTTGGGAACTAGGTTCCAGATCCGCCACCCATGATCTACCTCCTTTCGCAATAGAGAGATAATTGAAGTCGGCTTATTATACACGTATACGTGTATAAATGTCAAGGACTTTTCTTACGCCCAGGGTGGCGGTTTTGCGCAAGGTATTCTCTAACTGCCATTTCGGTTGTCATCCAATCACGACCGATCTTTTTTGCCCACAAATCCCCACTCCCTGCTAATCTTCTAAGATGATCGTGCGACAACCCACAAATCTGAGCTGCCACAGGCAAAGTAATTAAATCATCAAGGTCAGGATTGATCGTTGATTGATTCCCAGAATTATTTGACATAGATTTTAAAATCCTTTGTGACCTGTTGGTAACATTATACTATTTGCAATAGTTCAAATTTGACATTAGCTCCTCTGAAAATATATAATCCGCTCAGATATTAAAGGACATGTCACTTGAACACTCACCAATCCCTGCTCCAAAGAAGCCTTATGAAATCTATGGATTAACTGAGCGTGAATATTTGAACTGGAGGGTGGATCAGAAACGATTTCAAGAGATCATCAATGATGAGAAAACAATCGTCCATACCATCCAGGAATCCTCGAATACTTATGGGGAGTTTCTGTTCGTCACAACTAGTCGCCCTGGTGATAAACGACGGATAGCGATGACCTTCTATGGGCAAGGTTATCATGAATATCGTGAACGCTGGATCACTGATGAATGGTTCTGGTATGAAACCAGCATTAATTCTGACAAAATTCAACAGATGATTGAGAAGGAAAAAGCGAAGGAGCAGATTAAACATCACATGGAAAGCATCCTCCCATATTCAAAAGAGGATGTTCAATCCAATCGAGGCAGACTATTTGAAGTGTTAGCTGATCTGACCGATGAAGACGGTGCCCTGGCTGAAATGGAAGATCTCGAAAGTTACATAAACTGGCTTTCTGAAATTGATCAAAAGATACCATTTGAAGAGCCTCCACCAAATGGAGAGAATTTGCTCGATCAAAATTCTCGAGAGAAATTACCCACTCTTCATAGTGGAGAAGATTTAGGGTTGGAAGCCCTCGCCCAAGTCAAGTTCTTCACACCAGATTCAAATTGGACATGGTACGCAATTGAGTTTGACGGGGAGGATATTTTCTTCGGGTTGGTTGATGGTTTTGAAACGGAGTTGGGTTATTTTTCTTTGAAAGAATTAAAAGAAGTACATGGTCCTATGGGGTTGCAGATTGAACGGGATTTGCATTTTGAACCCAAATCTTTGAGCGAGCAGTTGAAAATGTGTCGGAAAAAGTGATGGAATATTACATTACAAAGAGGTTGACCGTCCCTTTTGTTTAACCATTACTTTCTATAAAAAAAGCAACACTTATCAATGAAGTACGCAGTATCTACAGTAGTATTCGTGGATGCGACAGCCATAACTCGAGGTGTTTTCAAGATGTCTTTCAGATTATGGGGATGCCCAGCGCGCGATTGGATGGAAGGTAGTGCAATATGCGGGAGAGTATCGAAAATAATAAGGTGACAATTTTACTCATGGTGGAAATCCTATATAAAAATAAGTGACTATGAAAAATAATTGATAAAATTGGTTTACATCCAATAACAAAAGACTCATTAAGAAAAAGTGCTATACTATTTTAGTAATTTATTAATTTTGGAACTTCTATCCAACTTGGTTTCATATTTACCGTCAGAGATTTATTCAATTCGATCGACCGAATAACCAGATAAAGAGCCTCGGAAAAAATGAGTACAAGGTCATTATTAAGTTTACGGGAACACTGTGCAGAACTCTCGCTGTTTCTTGCCAATCCAGATTTCGATTACAGAATTCTTGAGCTTGTTGGCGAGTTAATCGATACCGAAGGAGAATGCGTTACTTGGAGTCATGCTGCAGAGTGGCTTTACATTGCTGCGAGTATTGAAAAAGTAGAAGTTAATACGATCTATTTCGATAGCTCTGTTTACATGTGCGGACTAGCATTGGATTACGAGGGTGCTCGAAGTGACTTGCTCACAGAATTCACGACAGCGCTCTCAGTATTCAATTTCGCCTGGGGCAGTCTGGAAAGCGTTATCAAGCTCATTGAACCACCAAGCATTCCCAAGGAAGTTAAAGCCGGTCGAGGAAGCTCTGTTGATAAGGCTATCTACTACCTAAAGACTGACTTTGAGCCTGAAAGGCCGATTTTCTCGTATCATGACAATGTGGGAGAAATGCGAGAATTGCTGAGCCAGCTACCCGGTTATTTAAGTTTATCTAACGAGTTTAGGCTCCAACCCCATGTTGGAATTTCAGGTATAGGTCTACACGTGGTCCGCAAGATTCGAAATATGTTAGTCCACGGTTCAATCCAAATACCCGTGCCCTCTAATGACAGAAAAGAATCACTGCCTGACAAACGCCTAATAGAGACTAGCACTAGGATTGTGCTGCTCACAATACAAATGTTGCTCATGAGTCTCCTTCGGAAGGGTGATTTCAAATTGGAATGTTACGATGACGAGATTTCTGATCTCATTGATATGAGCGCTTATCACGTTCTTCGCCTTCTTCATACCCAAGTAGAAGAAGGCATTGCTGGGGGTGTGAAGCTGTTGTAAGGCAAGTATCCCAAGTTTACGGTTGGAAGAGAATGGTTCCTCGCACAAAAAAGAAAAGTATATATTGGCGGCAATTATTTGGATTTCTTGCTAGATCCATCCGGAAAGAAATTTTATCAGTACAAAGCTAGAAATAAACAAACATTTGTATTATAATACACTTCCACAACAGGAATTACACACTTCCTTTTCGGGAGCTATAAATGAAACACACATATAATTTCCCAGTATTAAGGGGGATTCAGGCCGGTCGGGAATATTATCTGGCCATGTGTCCTCTGAAATTAATATCAAAACTCTTCTTGTATGATGAAGAGGGGGTGCCGGCTGATTTGAGAGCTCAAAGGATCCTGAATAAGGCTAGGATACCAGAAATTACTAATTATATCGTTGACAACCCAGTCAATTATACCTTTTCTGCCATTACTGCTTCAATTGGGGGAGAAGTTGAATTTCAACCTATTAAAGAGACTGGGGATGAACGAAATGTTGGAATATTATCGATACCAATGGATGCTCCAATGATAATAAATGATGGACAACACCGGCGGGCGGCTATTGATGAGGCATTGAAAGAACGCCCCGAATTAGCAGATGAATCGCTAGCTGTAGTCTTCTTTATCGATGCGGGTTTGAAGAGATCGCAACAGATGTTTGCCGATCTTAATAAACATGCTGTCAGACCATCACAATCGTTGGGTGTTTTATATGATCATAGGGACTCATTAGCGGAACTCGCTAGGCATATCATGCTGGAGGTTCCAGTTTTCAGAGATCTTACAGAGAAAGAAAGAACCACAATATCTAATCGATCACCTAAGCTATTTACTCTAAGTGCTATTTACCAGGGTACTCGAGCGTTATTAAGGAAAGGCAAAAAGGATCCTGTTTCTACGGATGATTGTAATTTGGCGATAGATTTTTGGAATATAGTAGCCAATTCGATTCCCGAATGGCAATTAGCTTTGAAAAAGCAAATCTCATGTGCATCTCTACGAGATGATTTCATTCATTCACATGGAATAGCACTCCAAGCAATTGGAATGGCAGGCTCAGAATTGGTTGCTGAGTACCCAGAGGACTGGAGAGAACGATTGAAGAAACTGACAAATATAGATTGGACAAGAAGTAATACTAATATCTGGGAGGGAAGAGCAACAATACAAAGCAGAATCAGCAAAGCTTGGTCACAAGTATCTTTGACAAGTATCTACATCAAAATTATTCTTGGAGTAACTCTAAGAGCAGAAGATAGGCAAATCGAAGAAAATTTTATCGGTAATAAAAAATAGATGAGATTAAGAGACATGGAAAACAATCTGATGCCCCTGCATTCATATTTTGATCAGCACATAATTAAGGATCTTTATAAGGAGGTGCAAGAAACCTATAAGTCGAATAATTACCCTTGGGTGATTGGCTATAGCGGTGGAAAAGATTCAACCGCGACCGTTCAGCTAGTGTGGTACGCTATTTCTGAGTTACCTATTGAAGATCGTAATAAAGAAATTCTTGTTATTTCTTCTGACACATTGGTTGAAACACCTGTTGTTGTTGAACAAATAAATAGAACACTTAGGCATATTAATCAGGCGTCCATCGAACAAAAAATGCCATTTGTTACTCAAAAAGTAACTCCAAGAATTGAGGATAGTTTTTGGGTTAAATTAATCGGTATGGGATACCCTGCTCCATCAAGGCAATTCAGGTGGTGTACGGACAGATTGAAGATAAAGCCTGCAAACACCTTCATTTTGGAAACAGCTGCTAAGTTTGGGGAAGTGGTTATGGTTCTAGGAGCACGTAAAGCAGAAAGTATGTCAAGAGCCCAAGTTATGAGTAAGAGGGATATTCTTCCTGGTACAAAACTGAGCCGACATAACAGTCTTCCTCGAGCCTGGGTTTATACTCCTTTGGAGGATTTCATTACTGATGATGTTTGGACTTATCTCTTGCAAGTGCAATCGCCTTGGGGGGGGAATAATCGCGACCTTGCTGCCCTTTACCGGAATACCCAATCTGGAGAATGTCCCTTAGTTGTTGATACCAGCACACCATCATGTGGAAATAGTCGTTTTGGTTGTTGGGTATGTACTGTTGTCGAAAAGGATAAAACAATGCAAGCCTTGATCGACAACGGCGAAGATTGGATGGAACCATTACTTGATTTTCGCGACAAATTGGCTGAAACCCAAGATCCAAAGCGAAAACTCGAATTTAGAGGATTTAAGAGACGCAGCGGGAAGGTTATGTTTAAGGAAGATGGAAGTGTAATCCCCGGACCCTATTTACCAGAATTTAGAATGCAGCTCTTGCGCGAACTCCTTGAAATGCAAAAAAAGATCCAAAAAGATGGCCCTGACCCAGATATTGTTTTAATCACCTCTGCAGAGCTTCATGAAATAAGGCGGATTTGGCGTTCCGAACTTTCAGATTGGGCAGATTCGGTACCACAAATCTATCGCGATGTTACAGGGCATGATTTAAATTGGGCCAGTGAAGAAATTGGTACCTTTTCGCAGAAAGATTATGATATGGTGGGTCAGGTAGCGACACAAGCAGGCATACCAACAAAACTTGTAACACGCCTCATAGATTTAGAAAGACAGATGCAGATTATGGGGCGTAGATCAGGCATTTACAATGAGATTCATCGATTGTTTGATGAGGAGTGGAATGAAATGTCTGATGTGATGCAAAAAGCTGAGGAAGAAAAAACAAGGAAAATGGAATTGGGATTAGAATAATATGCGTCTATTAGAACTTAAAATAACCAACTTTGGCGTATTTCAATGTTTGAACTCTTTTGATCTTGAGCCTACTTTGGGCCCAATCGTATTGTTCGGCGGAAAAAATGGATCAGGGAAAACAACCGTATTGGAAAGCATTCGCCTATGTCTTTATGGTATTAGAGCATTACCAAATAAAGCGAGCAAGAAAGAATACGATGAGTTAATAGCCAGAAAATTGCATCGGCAGAAAAATGATGGTGAAGCCATAAACCATGCATCAATTACCCTCAGATTTGAGTATGCCCAGTTCGGAAATAGAAATGAATACGAGGTAACTAGATATTGGACAATAAAGAAAAAAACAGTCGCAGAAAAGCTAACAGTTAAAAAAGACAACGTTTACCTAAAAGAAATGGCCGAAGATCGTTGGCAAGATTTCATTGACGATCTAATCCCACCTGGTATATCAGGTTTATTTTTCTTTGATGGCGAGAAAATCCAATCCTTGGCAACTGATGAAAACAATGATCAAATTTTGGGAGAGGAAATCAAGAGTCTTTTGGGGCTTAATGTTATTGAAAAACTTCAAACTGACTTAGATATTTATCTTTACAAGCAAAGGAAAGACAGCGCTCTTGCAGAGCTTTCAGTAAATGTTGATAACGCAGCTCACTATCGAGATTTAGTAGAAACAGAGTACAAAGCTGCCAAGCAAGATTTTAGCCAAACAGAGGCATCAATTAGTTTTATAAAAGGGCAAATCGAAAAAACAGAAAAACATATTAGCATAGAAAGTAGTGGTTTTGCTACTGAGCGTAATTCAATCCAAGAAAATTTACTTCAAACCGATGCGCTCATACAACAAACAGAACGATCTATCCATGAATTAAGTACAGGACTATTGCCCTTTGCTTTAGTTCCAAATTTGCTTGGCGAATTAAAAAAACAAATACTAGCGGAATCCAAATATCAACAATGGGCATCATCTCAAAGTATTGTTCGCCCCAGAATATCCCACATGCGTGGTCGTATAGAATCCTTGGATTTCTGGAATATAGATGACAAATCGATTTCGGATGCTGCAAAAACCAAGATCTCCTTGGAGTTAGTTAAGCTTCTAGAAGGAGTGTTGGCAACTCCAAGATCGATTGTCAAAATAAAAATTAGACACCAGTTATCTGATCCCGACCGCATAAAGCTATTAGGGTGGATTGATACTGCGATTGGTGATGTTCCCTATCAGATAAAATATCTTGTAGAACAGCTAGAGAAAGCAGAGTTGGTAAGGCAGGAACTGCAAAGTAGTTTAAATAGAATTCCAGAAGATTCGGTAATCAAACCGATTATGGAAGAATTAAACCAACATTATCAACGACTTGGTGAACTTAAATCAATTTCTGAGCAACAAGAGAAAAAATTGACGACATTGAGTAGCCGGCGACTCGATGCCAAAAAACAACTACAAAAAGTTTATACAGAACTCCGAACTGGAGAAAACTTGGAAGATCGTTTGACATTAGTAAATAAGGTACATGGTGTTTTAGGTAAGTTCTTAATTGATCTAACTACCGAAAAAATTTTCGAGCTCGAAAAATTAATAGTATCTCGTTTTAATGAGCTAATTAGAAAGCCAGATCTTGTAAAGAACGTGGCTATCGATCCAGAATCTTTCACTATCAGTCTGCGGAATACGGAAGAAACAATCATCTCAAAAGAAAGCTTGTCAGCCGGGGAGAAGCAGATGTTCGCGATTGCGGTTTTATGGGCACTCCGACAGCTTTCTGGGCGCCCATTTCCGGTTGTGATTGACACTCCCCTAGGAAGGTTGGATAGCGAACACCGAAATAATTTGGTTGAAGATTATTTTCCACGAGTGAGTCACCAGGTTATTATTCTATCTACAGATACTGAGGTGGATGAGAAATATTTCGAATTGTTAGAGCCATATATTTCTCATTCTTATCACCTTGTTTACGATTCATCTAAAGGTGCTACAAAAATTCAATCAGGCTATTTCTGGGGTAACTAATATGCAGCTAAATCGAATTCGTGTAAGTGAAGAAGTAGATCAACGACTTCGTTCTTTAAAAGGGAAAACTGGTCTTACGCCTAATCTACTTTGTAGAATTGGTTTTTGCCTTTCTCTAAGAGAGCCTGCAATACCCAGCTCCAAAGATTACGACGAAGGAAGTGCAAGAGAATTCAATAGATATACTCTCACAGGGCAGTGGGATGCACTTTTTATAGCCTTGCTTACAGAAAGGTGCTTTCAAGATGGATTGCCATTACCGAATTCTCTGGAAGATCAGTTTATGGCTCATCTGAATAGAGGTGTTCTTTTATTATTCCAGAGGATGAAACACCTGAGCGATTTGAATCGTCTTATCGAAGAAGCAAACAAATAAGAGGTCGTATGAAATTACCTATTTACTTGGATCATAATGCAACCACACCTGTTGATCCTCGTGTTTTGGAAAACATGCTCCCGTATTTTACTGATTTGTTTGGTAATGCAGCGAGCATTGACCACGAACATGGAAATATTGCACAACAAGCTGTTTATAAAGCGCGACAACAGGTGGCGTCAACCATAAATGCCGATGAAAACGAGATAATTTTTACTAGTGGTGCCACCGAATCTGACAATCTAGCAATAATTGGTGCGGCGGAAGCCAATATAAATAAAGGGAATCATATTATCACCTGCGTGACAGAACATAAAGCAGTTTTAGATACCTGTAGTTATTTAGAAACAAAAGGCTGGAAATTAACTTATTTACCAGTTGATCAATATGGGTTAGTATCCCCAGATGACATAAGGAGGGCAATTACACCTGTGACAGCATTAATCTCGTTAATGTTTGCAAATAACGAGATTGGTGTTATTGCTCCTATTGGAGAAATAGGTAGGATCGCGCGAGAACATGATGTATTATTCCATACTGATGCAACCCAAGCTGCGGGTTATGTTTCAATTGATGTTGAAAAAATGAATATTGATCTTCTATCTTTATCTGGGCATAAAGTATATGGACCTAAGGGAATTGGTGCACTTTATGTTCGAAATCGCCGGCCTCGGGTAAAAATTATCGAGCAAATGCATGGAGGTGGGCATGAACGCGGAATGAGATCAGGAACTCTTAATGTTCCAGGAATTGTTGGATTAGGTAAAGCTTTAGAAATATGTAAATTAGAAAGAGATGTTGAAAAGGAAAGATTATCTACGTTACGAGACATGTTATGGGAAGGACTTTGCCAGAATATTCATAAAGTAGAGCTAAATGGACATCCGACAAAACGGCTCCCCCATAATTTAAGCATTTCCATACTGGGTATTGAGAGTCGTTCTCTCCTTATCCAAATAAAAAATTACCTTTCTATTTCAATGGGTTCAGCTTGTACAACATCAAAAGTTGAACCTTCGCATGTTATCTGTTCTTTAGGAATGGGAGAACAAAGAGCATATTCGTCACTGCGTTTTGGTTTGGGTAGATATAATAACAAAGATGAGATTTTATATACTGTTTCGTTATTATCGAAAGCCATAAAAAAAATAGAGCGCGCTTCACCATAATCGAATAAATATTACCTTCTTATGCGCTTCTTTGACAGTATTTTTTCTATTGAAGTGGGTTTACTTAGGTTAGCTACTAAAAAGTCAAAATCGTCTTTAACCGATGGTTCTGCTCCTGGTATTTTTGGATCTAAAGAATCTAAAATAATTCCTGTAAATTTTGGAGGCATTTCACGCAAACGCAATAAATTCTTTTTCAATATTAGGAGGTTTTTCTCGACATCCTTCCAGTCTTTTCCTTGCTCAATGAAAGTACGTAGAAGGCGAATATAAGCGCTAAACATTTTCGCTAAAGCCAGGGACGATTTATTCTCTCCTCCTCTTTGAGGCCAATCGTTCGGAAAAACCTTCGCGAGTTCTCCAAAAAATCTAATAATACATTGAGACGATTTGTTTAATAGTTTTTCCGATTCTGCCAGTTCAAGAATTTTAGAATCCAATAGATTTTCGTAACCCTGTTTCTTTCGGGACCTACTCTTGTCAGTTAAAGTTTGGATTTTTTTAAGATCGGTTATGGATTTTAATTCGACCAATACAGTTGCGGGTTGAATAACGCCAATACCGGTTTGCCCACTTTTGAAGATTCCATAAAGAAGCTTACCTTTAGTAGAGTTGGCTCTAAGAATTGTTTCAGCGGCCAATGCTCGATTATTAGTCATACCAAGGATGCTATAGGCAATAGCATCAATATGAGATTTCTCAACAGGGGTTTGGTTTGAATTGATTTCAATAAATGTTCGCGCACTAAATCTATTTACTTCCCCCTCATCTGCAGTATCAAAAGCAATCGCGGTAACCATGACTTTAGCGTCGGTATGAGTTTTTTCTTCCACCGCTTTGTCTGCATAGGAAAATAAACGATGTTGTCCATCTATCACTTGTAACACACCGAAATCTGATGGGATGGTTAATGTTGTACAGGAACTATCATATTTGCATGCCTTTGACAACACAACTAATATATTTCCAGGAAAGATAAAGTTTGGCTCACTCAATAATAGCTCACGGATTTCTCGAAGTTTTTCTTTGATCAAAGGTCGTTGATAATCCATTACCGTTCTTAGTGAGGGTATATTATCTCGCCTAAAAACTTGAGCTAAGGGCAAAATATCATAAGGGTTAATTTGAAATGTATATAAGGATGCAAGACCGGACCCCGTAGCGATATTTCTCTTTACTTCACACAACAGGCCATGGTAGTCTTTCTTAATAGCCAATTGATGCATTGATGCCTTTTCTTGTATACCGAACTTAAATAAAAAATGATTCTTCGCGTAAATTCCAATTACATCAGCATAATCGACAAGAAGTTTCCAATCTGATTGGTAAAAGTTTATTACATTCGGGACAGAAGGCAAATCAACATCGAATTTTTGGAGGTGAGTAGATATTGTAAATCCTCTCAATTCTTTGACACTTCTAAAGCGTTTTAGATCACTTGAATTAACCCCCATTTTGATCCAGAAACCCTCATCTATTTTCAATCTTGAGACCATGTTGAAATGGTTCAAGTACCTCAAATATTTCTTCTTTTCTTCCTTGGGATCCGATCGAGATGAAATTTCCCCTATTAAACAATAATCACCAATCGGAATAAGGTAATCAAACTCTAAGTTTTCTCCAGTGGCATAAGATCCCTTTTCGTCAAGAATCTTCAATTGAATTTGAGGAAGATCAGTTAAGCAAAATAATTCCAGGTTAGAAAATTTTTCTTTGCCCAAATTCTGCAATTCTGATCCTTGCATCTCCAATCCATAATTCGACATTTTAAGTTCCTATTGTTGATAGCGAACAATATCAACTAGGTTCCATAATGCTTTTGCTGGCTGATCTAAAAGTTCTTTTTTTATTTGTTTTATCCCTTCATTTGCAAATTCTTCGGCAATCCTAAGTATTTCATCCTCACGTAAAAGTAGTTCTACATCTCCTGTTTCTGCTATAGCAATAGCTCTTAGTGCAGGGACATCTAAATCTTGCGAGAACTGATCCCAGCGGAATATTTCTCTTTTGACTTCCGTAAGCGGACGACGTTTCCCGTTTTTGACACCTATTACAACAGCCCACATAAACACATCTTTCATCAACAAGAAAGGTGCAGATTCTGGATTTTGGGCAGATTTCTCACTAAGGCTTTTATAAATATCGTGAACATTTTCTTCTATACTTACTCTGTCGCTCCCTTTTACACTACTCATAAAACACCTCCGAAATTTCAGTACAACCTGTTTTTTCATTAAAACATAAATTGTATTGTTGCCCTGTCCGAGGCTCCAAATTTGTTTTTGATGCTTCATCCCATTCTCGATCAGTCACGAAAAGAATCAGTTGTGGGGTTAAGCTTGGTAAATTCTGGGCTACAGCTGTAAGGTGGTTGCCAGATAATCGACCAAAGGGGGTGTCCATTACAAGAGGGGCTTCTTCGCCAGACAATTTTGACATTGCTGTAATAAACGAAAGGCTTAATATTTGGCGTTCTCCTGCAGATAACTCTTTCCTGGTTGTCATTCCCCAACGATCAATCACTTCAAGCCGAAAATCCTGATCTAATCGCACATCCTGAAAATGGTCTTGTTTCCAGGCAAGATTAGAAAAAACATCTTTTGTTGTTGCTTCTATCTCTTTACGAGTCTCTTCAAAGAATTCTTCCTTTATCAAATTAACTGCATCAGCTGCTTTTTGCGCTAACGATTCTTTTTGAGACAGAAGAGCAATTTCTTTTTCTTTCTTTTCGGCAATATCGCGCTGTTTCCTTATATCTATCAATTGATTATCCAGGGAACTGATATTACTTTCAGTTTTCCCAAATTCGGCTATATTAGTTTCATATTTTTGGGTAAATCTCCCGCGCATCTTCTCTAATTCGGCAATTTTATCTTCGGATATACCTTTAAGTTGTCGTTTAATATCATCGGATTCGGCATATAAACGCTCAGTATGTTCTTTAAGTTGAGCAAGTTCTTTTGACCTTTGGTTGAGTTCACTAATCTGGGTTTCAGTATTTAAAGATAACAGCCTAATGTTCCCGGTTAGGTGCTGTACTTCATTTTCGATGTCCTTCGATGATGATCGCTTTAGTAGAGTTCTTAGGTGCTCAAATGCTTCATCATGTTCAATGAATGGTTTACCACATACACATATTTTTCTTTCCAACAGATCTTTGATGAATTGTTCTCTAATGCCGCTTGGAATTTCGCCTCTTTCTCTCTTTTGATCAAGAATTTCAAATGCCTTTTTACAAGATTCAGCTAAAAATATTGTATAACTTCGATTAGTCAATTTCTGGATTATTTGCACAATTTGTTTTTCACGAATTTCATTATCTTGTATGTAGCGATCAATACTATCTCGGCGCTTTTGTAATTCTTTTGCAGCTTCAGAGCCTCTTAATTTGGCATCGATGTCTTCTATCTGTGCTCTTCCGATCCGAATTTCCTCTTTTAATTCTTCACGTCTTTTTAGAGCTTTTTCCTTTTGTTCCCTAAGGTCTTGCTCATGTGTTATTAGTGTCTCTAATTCATGAGATCCTTTCTTCTTGACTTCTCTTCGAAATTCATCAGCAATTTGCTGAAGATGGCTTTCAGCTCTTTCCAGTGCCGGCAAACGCATAATATTTCGAACGGCTTCTTGTACATCTGTACTACCCGCCTTAGTCAAATCATCCATTTTTTCGCCATCGAAAAAGAAATATGGCCTAACATTGGATGGCAAGATTGCATTCATAACTCCAATGGGGTTTGGCTCGGGCTTCGTATCGCCTGTCTTTTTTGTCCTTGATAGAGTAAATTCAGCTTTTAAGTTTAGAGGTACATTCTCAGCCTTTTTTAGCATTACGGCCCGTTCAGCAATATATCGAGCACCTCGATGGATAAAGCCAATGGTTACCACCATTGGTACAGTCTCACCAATAGCAGTTTCAGCCCAGGCTTTTTTGTTTACAAGCATACCAATATCCGCCCCCCCCTCTTCGTAGAGGCACCAATTAATTGCAATAAATAAGGACGTTTTGCCAGCGCCATTTAATCCATGAAAAACTGTAACATTCAAATCATCAGCAGTAGAAAAATCTGCCAATTGCTCTTTATGGAACTGACGGAAATTGATGAGCCGTATATATTCAAGCTTCATTTCCTGCCTCCCTGATTTAATAAACCTAAATCATCTTTAGCATGTCTATCAATTAAATCCCTGATTTCCTCAACTACCCCGCGAGGTTTTAAATAATCAAGAAATTCTCTTTCTTTCTCGATAACCTCTGCTACAAGTTCCTGCAATTCCGGATCAAGTTGTTTGATGAGCTCAAGGAGCTTTTCTTTCATATCCATCCTCCAATTTTAGAACTCATATATGCCGTGATCTTTGGCAAGTTCCCAAATGACTTGATAGGCAGACTGAGTATTTAGGGCACTATTGGCAAACTCCGAAAAACGTTTTAACTCTCTTCGAAGCAATGATTTTTCGGAGTTCTGGCTTACCTCATTAAATATGTTTTTCAAAGGGGGAACAGTAATTAGATCATAAATAATTGCATGATCTTTACCCGGATATTTCCTTAATATTCTTCCTCGACGTTGAATAAATTCCCTTGGGTTACTACTACTCGCAAGAATATATGCGATTACTGTACTTGGAACATCAACACCCTCATCCAAACACCTCATTGCCACTAATGCCTGTAACTTCTCACTTGCAAAATCATCAAGAAGTTTTTGTCTTGTTGTGGTATCTTCTTCAGCAGTAAAACGATGTACTCGCAATTTCTTTTTCCAACCCAATAATTCTACAATATCATCTATTTGTCCAGGGGCACAATAAACTAATGAATGAAAGATATCTTTCTTTTCACCCAATAAGTCATCCATGGCAGCCAACTTATTAACAGCGGTATTTAATATCAAGGATCGCTTTATTAATAAATGTTGTAAATATTCTTCATTAACCTGACTATGCCCAGGAGCCATCGCAGCCCCGATCTTTGCAGATAAATCGCAATACTCCACCATCTCATCATCTGATAGCTCTACCAGAATAGGGTAGTAATAGTAAGGTGTAAGAAAACCATCCTCAATAGCTTTTCCTAAAGGCAGCGAATAAACTGTTTTTCCAAAATAATCCCTCAAGGGATTGGTAACTTGATCATCAAACCAGCGATCTGGTGTTGCAGAAAGCGCTAATCTGTTCCGGATTAATTCAGGGAAAAAAGCTTTTACTCTCTCTGAGTTGAGGTGATGAGCCTCATCTGCTATCAATAATGCCGGTCCATCAATTCTATTTAGCATATCCCGGAAATGTTCTGTAGAAAATGTTGCATGGGTAGTGATAATACAAACATTACTAATATCTTTATGGTTAAAAGCAATTATTTTTTCATGAACATCATCAAGCCAAGATTTCTTGCTTTTGTATGCATGGATCGGAGAAAAACCAAATCTTCTTGCTTCCTCTACCCACTGGTCCACGAGATGCTGATATGGACATGCAACGACAAGAACTATTCTATCGTGTTGTTCAAAAAGTTTTACTGATGCTGCTAAGGAAGTAATTGTCTTTCCGGTACCAGTAGCCATTTCAAAGAGACCAATGCAATTAGCCGAGAACCATGCTTTAATTGCTTCATTTTGATATTCACGAAGTACTATTTCTTGTGGAATGCAAGGAGTAATTGGATTGCTTTGAATTGTTGAAGGTGATACCCAGGGAGGAATAAAATATGGTCGTTCATAATGTCGCAATTCGACGATTTCATTCTTTGCGGCATCTGGTAGGTCATACACCCTTACATTGAGATCTAGATTATTCCATAGGTTTTCGAAACGCTTTGCATCGGCCTGAACAAATGGCGCAAAAGCAGAATCCCAAGAGGAGAAAACCTTTATAGATTCATAATTTCTTGTGCCGTGAAAACTATCGTTATAGGACCCATTAAAACTAATCTGATTTCCTTGCCCGTCAGAAAAAACGCCGAATTTATCATGAAAATCTCCTTGATCAAGTTTATTGCGCGGTAGAGCTAATTTAAAGTTGATAACCCCATCAGCTACCATCCACGCTAAAGCAGAAAGGGTCTCTTCTTCTAAACTTTTCTTTAGATCAATTATGTTTTGTTTTAAAATTGTAAAGAGCAAGATATCACTACGCGCTTGATCTCCTGCTACTAGCGCATCCCAATCATTTGCATCCAATATAGGGCTAGTTACCCATCTCGCTATTCCGCCATTATTCGCAAAATCAACCATCCCGGTAGATGCAATTCGCAACCAAGATGAACTAAAGAATCCCACTCCTCGATCATACCTTGTTGAATGTTCAAGTGCTGGAATAAAAAAATCTTGAATGAGATCATTCGAAGATGTATCTAGAATTGGAAGAAAAGAGAAATCAGTGAGAATTAACATATTCCCCAGCATAAATTAGCTTTATCACTATATCCATTTCTATAATTATACGATACATTTAAAATTATCCGTTAGTAATGGAGCAAGTATCTATGATTGGTCTGTCAGATTTTGACTTGAAAGAAAGATTAGGCCATATGAATTTTGAGGTGGTAAAATATAATATGTTAGCGTACTGTTAGAAAGCATTCGGTTATTCATGTCAAAGAAACGGTCTCCTGGTGAAGGCACAATTTATTTTTCAAAAACCCAAAATCTTTGGGTTTCTCAAATCACGCTTCCCAACGGAAAAAGAATAGCAAAATATAGTAAATCTCAGAAGGTAGTTCAAGAGTGGCTATTAGCCCAGCGTACTGCTTTGAAACAGGGTTTGCTAGTTGAAGATGACAAGATGACTTATGGGGATTTCCTGAGTCGTTATTTCAATGATATAGCAACCCATACACTTCGGCCTAAATCTCTGGAATCATACGAAAGCTTAATCAGGATCCACATTAGACCAGAGATTGGTATGATCCGTCTTTCTGTTTTAAACGCAGCCCAGCTGCAGAATTTATACTCTAATAAATTAAAGCAAGGGCTTTCTAGGCGGACTGTTCAATATATACATTCAATAATTCACCGATCACTCAATCAAGCATTAAAGTGGGATTTGATTTATCGAAACGTTGCTGATTTGGCTGAAGCTCCAAAGGTCGAAAGGAAAATCCCACAAACACTTTCCGCAGAAGAAGTGAGGAAATTCCTTCTTGTAGTAAAAGAAGATCGTCTCTATCCATTGTATCTTTTAGCAATAACTACCGGGATGCGAGAAGGGGAACTTCTTGCCCTTGATTATGAAAGCGTAGATTTTTATAAGAATACTATCCATGTAAAGCGGTCTGTCCAACAGCTAATTGGTAAAGGGATCGTCATTTCTGAACCTAAGACCGAAAAATCTAAAAGGACTATTGCGGTTCCGGAATTTGTTATGGATATTCTTTATGAATGCTTGGAAAAGTCAGGAGGGAAAGGCGGATTGATATGTAAGACATCTACGGGGAATCCAATTGGTCCTCGAAATCTTGTAAGGGAATTTAAAGCCCATCTGGTGGAAGCCGGACTTCCCAATATCAGGTTCCATGATCTAAGACATACAGCTGCCAGCTTGCTTTTAACAGAGGGCGTTCATCCCAAAGTTGTCCAAGAGATGCTGGGACATTCCCAAATAAGTTTGACATTAGATACATATTCACACACAATTCCAAACATGCAAACGGAAGCTGCAGAGAAAATGAATACATTACTTGGGTAATGCGATGTTAATGCGTGCACGTTAGTTTTCATTGGAATCATTGGAATTAATGGTCAAAAACATGAGAAGAATTCATTTCTTTGGACTTATTTGAGGCAGTTTTTAGTCTGCCTACAACTCTTAATCAATTGGTTCGCGGTTCGAGCCCGCGGTCGGTCACCTAAAAAGCCCCCGGATGGGGGCTTTTTGATATGCACTATGGTAATATCTTACGAGATTCGGATTCCGTCAGGGTGATT
>Ga0172368_10001105_pt1 | contig 37674 bp, 45 predicted proteins | sample Lak11m_FD_114540 | JGI IMG/M metagenome (GOLD analysis project Ga0172368, IMG submission 114540) | Freshwater microbial communities from Kabuno Bay, South-Kivu, Congo - kab_022012_11m | ecosystem: Environmental > Aquatic > Freshwater > Lake | place: Democratic Republic of the Congo: South-Kivu... | reverse complement strand
GACATGTAGGCTGAAAGAACATCAGGAACGTCTTTCGGTAGTATATCAACATCGGTTATTATCTAAGACGCTGTTTGTAAAAGAGTGGGCTATCAATATGCTCATTTTCCTTCGGAGATACTGTAGTATCAGCAAAATAGTAAATTAAAATGTTAGTATCTATCAGATATTTCTTCATTCTCTATTCCATTCGTCTCTTAATTTTTCAATTTCAGCTTCAAGGTCAAACCTCGAATCTTTATAAACTCCTCTATATTTAGAAGGATTAAAACCTTTTTTATCTTTTATCACTCTTATCGGTCTATTAACTTTATTATTTAATATTGTTTTTTGCCTCATATTTTATCTTATTTAATCAATTATCTCAGAAGTTAATAACCTTATGTCCTTAACAAACAATATCGTCTTCTTCTCCTTCAAATACCTCTGGAACACATCCAGGCACTTCTGCTGGAATTCCCTATCTCCGACCGCCAGCACTTTAGGATCTTATCTATGATATGTGCTTTTCATACATAATTCGCTCTATATCTGTGTGAACCATCATCCTGATAAGGTCTTTAAATTTGAGTTTCGGTTCCCAACCAAGAATTTGTTTTGCTTTAGAGTTATCGCCGATAAGATAATTCACTTCTGATGGTCTTAGATATTTTGGATCTATTTTCACATGATCTTCCCAATCAAGTCCTACTTCCTCAAAGGCAAGTTCGACAAACTCTCGAACAGAATGAGTTTCGCCCGTTGAAATAATAAAATCGTCCGGCTTATCATGTTGGAGCATTAGCCACATTGCCTGGACATAATCACCGGCAAATCCCCAGTCACGTCTGGCGTCAAGATTCCCAAGGTTGACCTCAATTGCCAGACCAAGATGTATTCGGGCCACTGCATCTGTGATTTTATGGGTTACATAATCCATGCCCCTTCGTGGCGATTCATGATTGTAAAGAATTCCATTTGAAATGAACATATTATAGGTTTCTCTATAATCAACGCACATAAAATATGCATATGCTTTGGCGCATCCATAAGGACTTCCCGGAGAGAATTTTGTTGTTTCTTTCTGTGGTATTTCCTGGGATTTGCCAAACATTTCACTGGATGATGCCTGGTAAACACGGGCATCTTTACAGAAATGACGGATACTTTCAAGCAATCGAACAGCTCCGATCCCAGTCATGTCTCCCGTAAGGACAGGCTGGTTCCACGAAGTTCCCACGAATGACTGGGCTGCAAGATTGTACACTTCATCCGGTTTCGTTTCCATTATTGCTGTGTCCAGAGAGGATTGGTCTGTCAAATCTCCTTCTACTAGAGTAATTTTATCAAAAATATGTTCAATTCGTGAGTTATTTGGAGAACTCAGGTGCCTCACTAATCCATAAACTTTATATCCCTTCTCAATTAGAAGTTCTGATAGGTAAGAGCCGTCCTGACCTGTGATTCCTGTAATAAGTGCTGATTTCATATTTTCACATTTCCTCCGCAAATCCCGGTTCGAGTTTAAGGAATATAATATAACCGATCGCCAGGATCACAAGCGCTGCCGTTGTTATAAAGATCCAATCCAAAAGAACTGGTGACCGGGAATAGATGACAGATTCCCTGAGCATATCTATTATTCGCGTCATTGGATTAAGCCTGATGATCCAGACGTATTTATCCGGGATAATTGATATCGGGTAAATGATCGGTGCTGCAAAGAACCCTGCCTGCATAATGACAGCCCAGATATACTGGACATCCCTGTAATAAACATTCATAGATGCCAGAGCCAGTGAAATACCCATGATGAGTAAAAATTCAATGAAAAGAACAACCGGGCCATAAAAAATAGTAATTCCCGGTATAACCTTAAAAGCAAGCATGAATGCGCCGAACACTATGAATTCAAATAATGTCATCAGGAATGCTGTAATACAAGAGCTTATGACCAGCACTTCTCTTGGGAAATAGACTTTCTGCACAAGTCCGGGTCTTCCAAGTATGCTATTCAGGCTCAGGGTAGTTCCGCGGCTCAACATGTTCCAGGAAATAATTCCCATGAGCAGGAAAAGCTGGTAGTGCTCCACATTCACCTGCATAAGATTGGTAAAAATAAAGTAAAGTACAGTCAGCATTAACAGAGGTTCTGCAAGTGACCACAGGAAGCCTAATACAGAGTTCTTATACCTGAGTTTAAAGTCACTTATCGCTATTTTTTTGATGAGATGTCGATAGTTCCAGATGTCAGATATCAATTTTTTTACTTTTGTTCCCAAATATAGATATACGTTTCTATTTTAATATTGGTTATTTTTTTTCAGTATTTTCAATATTTGCTTTACCCAGCATTTTATATACTTTCAACACTAAAATCAGATACCATGTCAATGTCTAAAAAGATTATGGAGAGAAAAGAAAGAGATCGAAAAGAAAAAGTATCAGAACTTGAAAAAATGGCAGCAGCCGGAAGCGGTGACGCCAAAAAGAAACTAGCCAAAGAAAAAAGAAAGTTGAAATAATCTTATTTTAAAATCTCCGGGGGCGCACCGCATAATTTCACAAGCGCCTCAGCCTCTATAAAGTGGAGGCTGGCAGGAATTATCAGAATATGAAGCGGCCCCCCAAAATCATAATCCCTTAATTTTTCAAGATAATCCGAATGAACTGAGGGGGATCGTGATCCTGCCCGCGCAATTCCAACAGCAAGGGCATTTACAAGTATCCCTTCATCTCTTCTTTCTTCTATTTCCAATAGCAGTGAAGCAGCTTTTCTTATATCCATAAATCCCTTTTCCCTGTCGATATCAAGAAAAACAAGAGTATGCAAATCATTTTTCCTGTTCATTTTAATGGTATCATAAGGAGCTTCGGAAATGATCGTCTTTTCATTCCTCGTATAAGGAAATGGGATAGTCGTTGATTTACCGAACCTGTAATTCTGGAGGCCGCTCAATCCGCAAGTAGCGGATGAAATGGAAGGCGCATGGATGATCGTGCACTCAATACCTGAATCTTTTGCCCGCAATCGAAGGTCAATGTGCGTAGTTGCAATCATGGCATCACCTCCGGTTAAGAATACGACATTTTCCTTTTTTGCGCGTGATAACCAGGTAGGATCCTGTTCAACATCTTCCCTTGACAGTACTAGAAGCTTCTTTCCATAAAATTCTTCCATTTTTTCAATGGAAGTACCAAATAGATGTGATGTATAGAATTCCACATAGACAACATCAGCATTCCTAACTGCTTCCAATCCTTTTATTGTAATATCCTTTTCATCATATAGCCCTAGTCCGATAAATGTAAGCATAATTTCTTAATTGGCTGTCATATTTGTAAGTCTTGTCATCGAAAACTATAAACTTCAAGGGAACTTAATAAAACTGATGGAATTAGTTCAAAAATTAAATGGAATAGGTCTCACGTTAGGAAGCATTTTTGGATATATTGCGATACTTGCAGGGATAATAATGACGATCTTACTCCTTGAAGCAGTTTTTCTAGAAAAATGATCTAAACAATTTTCCCTCGTGATATACAAAAATGAAGGAATCCCTATGCATCAGGGTGCAAAGACGAGAAGGAGAATCAATACGGAAGAAACTGATCGAGCTGTGCGTTCTTAATAAGGATTTGAAAATAAGATCAAGCGGAGAAGACTTATTAATTCCTGTTTTAACCCCTGTGGAAGGATTCGGAAATCTGGGAACCGATCTTTTTGAGGTACTGGAATACGATAGCCCTATTTCACAAGCTCCAGGCGCTTATGAATTAATAGGGGATATTGCAATAATCGACCAGCACGAGGAAAATGGGATGGATATCGCCAAAGTCCTTTTGCAGCATAGGAATATAAGAACCATATTCCAGGCAACAAGCGCTGTTTCGGGAGAATACAGGACGCGTGAGCTTTTGTTTATTGCAGGAGAAAAAAAGACCCAGACAATTTACAGGGAAAACGGTTGCAGGTACCTTCTTGATGTAACAAGTGTATATTTCACACCGCGGTTATCGACTGAACGGATGAGGATCGTAGAGCAGGTAAGAGATGGGGAAAAGGTCGTCGATATGTTCGCAGGCATTGGACCTTTTAGTATCCTTATCGCGAAGAAATATCCGCTCTCGCATGTGATCGCTATTGATAAGAACCCGGAGGCGATAAAATATCTCAGGGAAAATGCGAAGCTAAATAAGCTCAAGAATATTGAAATAAAAGAAGGGGACGCGCGGGATGAAGTAAGGGAGATATCGGATGCTGATCATATCATAATGAACCTTCCTCATAGCGCAATGGAGTTCATTGATGCTGCTTTGGGAATAATTAAAAGAGGAGGGGTCATTCATTTTTATGCGATCTCGCATGAAGATGATCTCTTTGAGGGAATTTTTAAAACGATAGAAGAACATGCCGCAAGTGCAGGTTTCCAGGTGATTTCTCTTGATCAGAGAATAGTGCGACCATATGCGCCGTACCAGTATAATGTATGTATCGATTTCCGGATAGAATGATGGGGCTGCGACCTTTCGAGTGGACAATTAGTTAAGGGGGGTAATATATCGTACATACTCTTTCTTCATGCACTTATCCATGACAACCTCTAATCCCGCCTTCCTCGCCTTTGCTGCAGCCTCTTCATTAACAATGCCCTCCTGCATCCACACAACTTTTGCCTTTATCGCGATCGCCTCATCCACGATGGGAGGAACAGCTTCAGAGCGCCTGAAAATATCTACAATATCAACTTTCACCGGAATTGACTGGAGGTCTGGATAGCATTTTTTTCCTTCCCATTCTGTCAGTTTGGGGTTGACCGGGATAATAGTATATCCATGCGCCTCAAGGAAACTTGCAACAAAATGACTGGGGCGCATAGAGTCCTCGGATATGCCCACAACTGCTATTGTTTTGTATTTAAGGATTGTTTCAATGGACATGATGCTTCATGCCATTATGCTTTCATGTTCTCAAGTGTTTTAAGTTCACTTTCCAGCGCCATTCGCTGTCTGATAAGGTTCAGGATATAAACGATGAACACTACCCACACAATTCCAAAAGCTTCATACAAATAACTTATACTCATATTGCAATATTTCCTCGCTTAATACATAAAGATTAAGGTAAAGATTAAGGTCATAAAGGGGATAATGCGTTATTAAGTGATTTTATTGACTGAACAAAAAGTGAAACCCCCAAGACTTATTGCATGGGAACTTACGAACGCTTGCAACCTTGCCTGCATCCACTGCCGCGCATCCGCCATTAAAGAGCCGCAGCCCGGTGAATTAACCACTGCACAGGCTAAGCATTTCGTGGATGAACTTGTAGAATACAAACCCATACTTATCCTGACCGGAGGGGAGCCGCTTCTTCGTGCAGATGTCTATGAGATTGCAAGGTATGCCACAGAAAAGGGTTTACGTGCTGTGCTTGCTACAAATGGAACGCTACTTACTCCCCAAATCGTTCGGAAATTAAAAGATGCAGGTATCCAGAGGGTCAGCATAAGTATTGACGGATCTACTAAGGAAATGCATGACGTTTTTCGGGGAGAACAGGGCGCATTTGAAGGAGCCCTTCGCGGAATTGATATTTTGAAAAAAGAAGGCATAAGTTTCCAGATAAATACAACCATTACAAAGAGAAATCTTACCCAGATCCCGCAGATCTATGACCTTGCCATTGAATTAAAAGCCGCAGCGCTTCATATTTTCCTGCTTGTTCCCACAGGAAGAGGAGAAGATATAGAATCAGAAGAGATCCCGCCTGAGGAATATGAAAAGGTGTTGAACTGGTTCTATGACCAGAGCAAAGATAAGAGGATGCAGTTAAAAGCAACATGCGCCCCACATTATTTCAGGATAATGCGCCAGCGCGCAAAGGCCGAAGGAATAAGGATTACCCCTGAGACACATGGGCTTGAAGCCATGACAAAAGGATGTCTTGGAGGCTCTGCTTTCTGTTTTGTTTCAAGCAGGGGCGATGTATATCCATGCGGTTATCTCCCTGCTCTTGCTGGAAATATCCTTGAGAAACCATTCAAAATGATCTGGGAGAAATCAAAAGTATTTAACGACCTGCGTGACCCCGGATTGCTAAAAGGCAAATGCGGCCTGTGCGAGTACAATAAAGTATGCGGAGGCTGCCGCGCTCGCGCGTATGCAGGAACAGGGGATTATCTGGATGAAGAACCATTCTGCATGTATGTGCCTAAAGGGAAGTGATCTTATGGATCAATCTAAAGTTTTACTTGATGAAATTGACAAGAAGATATTGAATTCCATACAGCTTGATTTTCCCCTTGTCCACCGACCATTCGAGGAACTTGGGAAAAGCCTGGGAATTAAAGAGGAAGAAATCATCAGCAGGATCAAACGGTTGCAGAAAGTTAAAGCCATAAGGCGCATAGGTCCCATAATCAGCACAAAGAAAACAGGAGGCGTGAGCACACTTGTGGCGATGAAGGTGCCGCCGGGGAAAGTGGATGAAGTGGCAGGACTTATTAATAAATACGAAGAGGTCTCACACAACTATCTGCGTCCTTCTAATTTTAATATGTGGTTCACGCTTTCGGTAGAGAGCGAAGAGAGATTGGATGAGATATTAAAAGAGCTAAGAGAGAAAACCGGATGTGAGTTAAGGAATTTGCCAACCAAAAGGTTATTCAAGATAGGTGTGAAATTTAATATAAAATAACCCTTTCATCTCCCTTCTTTTAACCACCCGGCAAACTTTACCAGCGCCCTGTATCTGTGTGATATACTGTTCTTCTCTTCATCCCCCATCTCTCCAAATGTCACTTCATCTACCTCAAATATCGGGTCATATCCAAATCCCAGGCTCCCGCGGATACTTGTAGCGATCTTTCCTTTAACTTCCCCGGAAAAAACCACCGCCTCCTCACCAGGACGGCAATATCCGATCACACATTTCAAGGCTGCGCTCCTCTTCGATATTTTTTCCATGAGCTTAAGTATCCTTTCATTTCCCAGGGTTTTGGCAACATAGGCAGAATATGGACCCGGAAAACCTCCTAGCTCCTCAATGAATATGCCGGAATCATCTACCATGACCTCACAATTAAGTTTATTCGCTGCCCACTTCGCGCCAAAACTTGCTATCGCCGTAAGATCATCTTCCTGTAATTCAGGATAGCTGCAATTGTTTTGAACTATTTCGATGCCCAGAGGCGCCAATATTCCCGTTGCTTCACTGACCTTATGAGGATTGCCGGTTACAAATATTATTTTTCTCATATTGTACCATTTATTTCACTGATTTTCTCCCATAAGCACGTGCAAAATTATTTTTCTTTTTATTCATAATTGATTTTTTAACATATTCCCGATATTTCGGGTTATATTTCATAAGGATTAACATTATCGGATAGCGCAGGAAAATTATGAAGGATATTATCCCTACCATAAAACCTACTGCAAGTATTAATTTCGATAATAATGGCAGGCTGTTAATATCTATCATATTAGTATCATATTAGTATCATATTAGATTATTCTAAAATTATCTTGCCTTATCCAGACCAAATTCCTTATGAAGCACGGAAACTGCTTTCTTTGCACCTTCTTCACTCACGGCGAATGAAATATTATGCTGGGACGAACCCTGGCTTATCATAATAACATTTACCTGAGCTTTTCCAAGCGCCCCGAATACCCTGCCAGCGACTCCGGGCGTATTTGCCATGCCTGCGCCCACGACAGCCACAACTGAAATGTTCCTGTCGGGTGTTATTTCCTTTATGATCCCGTTCTTGAATTCAGATTTAATAGATTTTACAGCCTTATCCAGATGTGATTCATCCACAACCAGTGATATGTTTGCTTCTGATGAACCCTGGCTTATCATCACAATATTAACGCCTGCATTCGCAAGAGTTGTGAAAACACGCGCTGCAACACCAATTGTTCCGACCATTCCTGCGCCTGAAATATTAATGAGTGCCACTTTCTTAATAACTGTTACTGCTTTAACAATATCCTTGCTCATTTTCTGGTCTTTCACGACAAGTGTGCCCGGAACCTCAGGATGGAATGTATTCTTTACACGCACCGGTATCCCGTGCCTGATTGCAGGTTCAATTGCGCGTGGGTGGAGTACTTTAGCCCCGAAATATGAAAGTTCCATTGCTTCGATATATGATATTACAGGTATGGGCTGGGCTTGCGGTACGATATTGGGATCAGTGGTCATTATCCCGTCCACTTCTTTCCAGAGCCATATCTCATTGGCTTTTATCGCCGCTCCCACTATTGACGCCGTGAAATCAGAGCCACCCCGGCCAAGGGTCGTGATGATACCCGCTTCGTTCTGTGCTATAAAACCGCATATCACGGGGATACTATCCTTAAGGAGCGGTTCAATTCTTTCTTTTACCAGGGAATATGTTTCCTCTAGGGGTTTGGCATTCCCGTACTCATCAGTGGTTACAATTCCCGCTTCGCCTCCTGTGAATGAACATGAATCCACTCCAAGGGAATTGAAAGACCCAGAAATGATAGGTGCAGCCAGTCTTTCGCCGTATGATGAAATATAATCGATAGATCTTGCGGTCAGCTCGCCGAGGTAACATATGCCGATGAGTGCTTTTTCAAGTTCCTCGATGCGCTGGTCAATGTCTATTGTCACTTTTTCGATGATCGAAGGGAGGTTGATAGCATCATGGGCTGCTTTATGGTGCTGTTTTGTAAGATCAGCGATGAATTCCTTAACTCCAGATGTTTTTCCAGTCTCTGAGGCATCCCTGGCGTTTTTAAGAAGGGCATCCGTGACGCCGCTAAGGGCTGAAGTAACAAGAACGACTTCATTTCCTTCATCCCGGTATTTTTTAGCCAGTTCTGCGACATGTTTCATGCGGATGCCGTCGCCAACAGAAGTGCCTCCGAATTTCATCACTAATCTCATACTGGGCTTTTGAATCGTTAGAAGTTCTATTAAAGATTTTGGAATGAAATTTGTCGGGTTCAGATATAATTCATATATTATATTTTAAGATAATTCCCACCACGAATCGTCTCTGTTCCATCCTTCCGAAAACATTATACCTTTCATCGTCCTAATATCCATCCTCAAAATCAGAAGAAATATCTTCATGATGCTGAAAAAAGAAGAGAAAATGGGTGGTAAGATACGAATAATTCAAATTATGGAAATAAAAATGTAATTTTTATCATAATTCTCATTCTCACTTTCCAATTTTTGATCCTCCCCGTTTCAGCCCTACCAACAGCAGGCGACAACTTCGAATACACCATCATTCGAAAGGTCGGCTCAGGGAGCGGTGAATATTCGGGTTATAGTGATGAACTCAGGTCGAGCGGGAAATATGAAATAACCTCAGTGGACTCAACAGAAGTTCAATTTCATGCCGCATATTCATGGACTTACAGTAACAGTGAAGGACTCACCCAGCAAGGAAGTGAGGATCGGATTGCTGCATTTTCGCTTGATACAAGACGTTATACTACAAAAACCGATCTTGATGAATATGATAAAAACCTTCCTTCCAGATTATCTGTCTGGTTATGGATCTCGCCTATTGTGAAATCGGGGGATAAGGTTGCGATCCTGGATGATGAATTCACAGTTACGGATGAATCTGTTACTTTCTGGTCAGGATGGATCCCCAGAAAAGGCATTGAGCTTCGCGCCATAGGAACGCGTTCAAGAGATGATGATTATGGTAAATTCACATATACTTACACGGATATTTATTATTTTGACAGGTCAACAGGTTACATTTTAGCTGAGCGATATACGGAAAAAGACACAGGATACTGGAATGGGGTGCCTGCTGCATTTGAACTGACTGAAGGATTTGGCCTGGCACGGACAAGTTTTTCAGTACCTGTGGATTATTCAATGCTTATAGTAGAAATTATCGTGATAGTAGTATTTATAATTTTAATTGCTTATGATGTATATAAATTTATATGGAGGGCAAAAAATTTCACGATAGACCCCTATGGTATTGTAAAGATTTCCCGGATCACATCGACCAGGGAGCTTCGTTTTAATAAAAATCTTGCAACAAAGATATTTGACCCGTTTATCCATGACCTGGTAAATAAAACCCTTCTTTCAAAAAACATCATGTCACAGGATATTGTCTGTGTAGCAACCAATAATTCAGACCTTCTTGGAATTGCCACATATAACCGTGAATCCGATATTGGAATGATACTGTGTGAAAATACAGAGGTCAAAGAAGGATTAAGGCGTTTTGTAGGAGTAAAAGATTTCTTTACTGAAGTTCGCTCTCTGATCCCTGAAAAAATAATCAATGAAGCAACCAGATCCGGTGAAAAGATAGAAAACCGCTTTAATTACAATTTATTTGACACATATAAGATCGTCCGTCTTGAAAATCTTCAGGATATGGATTTTGATACAGGTCTTATTACCCGAATGAAGGAAGCTGACCTTTCAGAAGTGGAAGCGGTTTCACAGAAAGTGTATAAAGTAAGATCAAGGTCATGGATCAGAGCCCAGTATCGTTCAGATGATATTGGTTTTGTTGCAAGGCTTGATGGAAAGATCACAGGATTTGCATTTGCCACATATGCGAACGGTCACGGGCGCATCCATACACTTACAGTATTGCCAGAATACCAGAATCGTGGGATCGGAAAAGAATTAATGCGTGCAAGGTTAAAAGCGCTCTATGATCTTGGGGCAGTGGATGTAATTGCAGAGATAGCCAACTGGAACCTGCCTTCTCTTCAGATCGCATATCGCCATGGTTTCAAACAGGCCGGCACAATGTATGTTGAAACTATAAGACCACAACGCATAAAGCGATCTATAGTGAGGCGGTAAACAATGCAAGGCCCGATAATAATAGGGAATTTCAAAGAAAAAGCCAGTGTTATAAAAGTGCAGAATTCCAGAAGACCCACAAATTCCAGATATATGAAGTCACCTGTCAGCGGTTGTGTCCTCCTGCCTCAACAAAATATGTCAACTCGACTGGAAATAGATAGACCGGGAAGGGATGAATTGGAAGGAATTCCGGATGATAATCGTTCAATGGTTTTTCCCGATATAACAACAGAAATTGATGGCAGGGGTTATGCCCTTTCCATAAAAGGGCTGGGCGCAAGAACGCCTTTATATGGTTCTACACCATCTGATTTTTGCTTCTCAAATAAAAAGAATTACCAATCGAATGCAAGAGAATTGACCAATGAATTGTGGTTCGGGGAAGCTCCTTATGGCGCGCAGGGGGAAATATCAGCAGACTTTGACCTTGAGCTCACAGGACTTGCAAAGGGTTGTAATATCAATGGATTTTATATATGCCCGGTCATAGAAGTTAACGAGTTCCCGGAAAACATAATTAAAGAACATGCAGGAAAATTCTGGTACAGGAGATATCACGGGAAATATATGCAGGAGCAGCGTCTAGTCCCTTCGAATATCCGTTTGTACCACCAATCAAAAATGACCCTGGGACAAACAACTGCGGGTGTCCTGAAAGCCTTCGGGATAAATTCAGAAGAACAGCTTGATACATTCATTGATAATTATATCTCATCAGGTATTGCAGCCCTTACTTTATTTGCACGAACCCTCAGACCTGGAAAATACGGGTATGAGGGGCTTGATTATGTGAATGTCTGGCTTGATAAGGATTCACTGGTAGCTCCCGACGGTACTATTCACTTTGTAGATATTGAAGGACTTGATTGGGTTTCCACCGGTTGTGAGATCAGCGCGGAAAAACGAATATTTTCGCAATTCAACAGGAATTATTATGAATTCATGTATGGGCTCGATGTACTCCTGAGGCATCGGTGTCTTTTAACGGATACATATAGAGGCGATTCAATCGAGGATATCAGGTCAACACTTGCAGTAAGATTTGAGATGGCATTAAGCAAAGACCCGTTCATCGAATTAACAATTTCAGATGATGCCGTTGATATTGTTATTTTGCCTTTGGCCAGGGAAGTTCCGCCCGTAACTTTAAGGCTTGTGGATTTGAGGTGAGGTCGTGAATTGTAATGACACATTAAAATTATTAACATTGATGGATGAGAACAGGGGAAAAAGAATCAGTCTTGGTTCACTTGACCAGTTAACACTCCAGGAACTTGAAAAAAATTCTTACGTTTCACAAGTTTTGCCGGAAGTTTTTGATCCGCAGGAATTTTCACAGGCGAAATCGGAACTAATCCAATTGCAGAATATGGCAAAAGAGATGCGAGAATCCGGGTCTGCTGCTTTGAAGGAACAGGTATTGCGAAATCGTATCCTTGCTTTGTCAGAATTATCTGCAAAGAAACAAAGAAGTGTTTCAATCCATGGGATCGATTATATCATCAAATTTAAGGGAAAAGAATTGATTGAAAACTTAATACCCCGTATAAAGCGCATTGGGAATAAGCAGGTGAAAGAGTTCGAACAGGAAATGTCTGCCCTTAATGATACTTTTATCTCCTGGGCGAAAAGGTCCTTTGAAATCCTGGAATATTTGTCTCCCTTGATTCCCCAGGTGGATGAGATACACTGCCGATCTATTGTTATTGGTTTATCATCAAGGCCGGAAACTCAAAAAGAAGTATCTGAAGCCTTCGTAACATGTCTTGAAACCCTTGGCAATGTCCTGAAAGATCATGATCGTTTGCCATTTATCGCTGAATGTATAATCATTAGCCTGAAAAATTTATCAAAAGAAAGTATTTCATCTGCCGTATCAAAGTTCAATGATCTTCGGGTTCTTGCAGGAAAATATTCTTCCAATTATGATGATGCCATTGATTGTGCGCTTCTTTTATATTCCCTTGACAAATCGTCTTCGGAGAATATGAGATTTCTTGGATCAGCGCTTGATTTTGCAAGGAAGATCGACAGCGGGATAAATTTTGATATCAGGTTGGAAGCCACTTTACTCATTGAGATCATGGGACTTGAATTGAATGAGGAAATGGCCAGGAAATTCCAGCAATTTTATGAAAAAATTGACACACCCCAGATACAGGATAGTAATTCAGGGATCGCTGCCGCTCTCCTTGTGATCGGGGTATTTGAAGGACATCAGGCATATTCACGGTTTACAACAGCGCTTGAATATCTGAATCGATTTTCAGAGGAACCCATGATCATTCCTGCTGCTATGCTTTTGCATTTATCCCCAGAAATAGAAGAATCCCTGGATACGCTTCGCTTGGCATCATCCGTAATCGCACGACAAAAACTTTCACTCGGCGGTATAGAGAGCCTGAGTCTTGGAATGAAAATGTTGCTTCAATCCTCCGTAATATCTTCAATGATCTCCATTCCCGCAGAAATGAGAACGCAATATGTTTCCTCTCGCGAAATAATTCCGTTGCAAACACTCGGAATTCTTTCTATTTCCATGCTTCCTGTCGCACTAATAGCATTTACCACGTTCCATGAACTCAGCATTCATAAAATTACATTCACTGATTATTCATTCCATCCTGTGCATACCAATTTTGCGTATGGATAATGGATTTATATCATAAAATGCATGAGATGCATCCATGGGAACAAAAAATGGATTTACAAATGCGCAGATGCTCGCTATTGCTGGTGGAATCGTATCTATAATAAGTGTTTTTTTGCCATGGTTCAGTGCAAAAGCAAGTGCACTTGGCATGACCTCAAGCATAGCCGTAAATGGTCTTGGCTCAATAAGCGGAAGCGGGCTTTTGCTTGCGCTTCTGAGTGGAAAAGCGAGCTGGGAATTCCAGGGAATCGGGGTTCTGGCTCTTGGGATCATATGCATAGCAGTTGCGGTATTCCTCCGTGAAAAGCTTCGAAGCATTGCTACGTTTGCCTGCGGCGCACTCATAATCGGCGGTGGGATCGTTAATATAAGAAGTATCGGTGAATTTTCCGGCAACTTCCTTGGGGCGCAAATGCAATCGGGAGCCGGTTATGGTCTTTATGTTGTTGTTCTTGCTGGCTTAATGGCAGTGGCTTCTGGGGTACTTGCATGGAAGGATATCGGAGAATAATTCAAATTTCATTATGACCATCATTAATAAAACTTATTAATCACCTGTGCATAGTTGGGGACATGATCGTTTCAATGACTCTTGAGCTTAAAGATATTCCAGGACAGCTTGTTCTAGCGCTGTCGCCAATTTCGGAATTCCATGGCAATATCATGAGCGTTATTCATCAGCACGAGGAGAAAACACCACGTGGGACGATACCTGTCCAGATTAGATTCGAAATTGAGCATCAGGTTTTGAATAAGCTCATAGAGCGGCTTGAAAAAAGCGGCGTAAAAGTAGCGAGGGTCGGAGAAGAAAGACTTCGCTCAACCGTTTCCGTAATTCTCATTGGCCATATTGTCCATTCGGATATGGGAGATACTATTGATAAAATTGATTCAACAGGCTTTGCAGAAGTAGTTGACATGTCGCTTTCAATGCCTGCCATCGACAAAACGTCATCGGCATACCTTGTCATCAATGCAGTTGGAGAGAACGAATTAAGCACGGCGCTTGATATCATGAGGGATGTTGCAAAAAAGAAAGATCTTCTCATGATCGAACCTATTCAGATGAATTCGGTGGGAGCATGAGAACGTTTCGAATATCCATCATAGGATTTGGCGCAGTGGGCCAGGGTGTGGCGCGTTCCATCTTATCAAAGCAGGAATACCTGAATAAACAGGGGATAGACCTTCGAGTTGTTGGAATATCTGATTCAAAAGGCTGTGAAATTAACGAAAAGGGTATTGATATTGAAGCTGCGCTTTTGAGGAAAAAGCAAAAAGGTTCTGTTGGAGCCGGAAATAGTCTTGATATTATCCGGGAAGTTGAACATGATATTGTTGTCGAAGTAACACCAACTAATATCAACAACGGTGAACCAGGTATTGGCAATATGCGCGCTGCATTTGGGTCGGGAAAACATGTTGTAACTTCAAATAAAGGACCTCTGGCATTGCATTTTAGTGAATTGAAGGAACTGGCCGAAGATAACGGTCTTTTTTTCAGGTACGAAGCCACCGTTGGCGGAGCTGTCCCGATTTTCAACCTTGTTCATGAAGCTCTTGCCGGCAATACTGTGCTTGGGATCGAAGGCATCCTGAACGGCACATGCAATTACATACTTACCAGGATGTCAGATGAGAGAATGCCATACGACCTTGTCCTTAAAGAAGCGCAGGAATTAGGCTTTGCTGAGACCGACCCAACATATGATGTAGAGGGTATCGATTCTGCGATAAAACTTGTGATTATCGCAAACTCTGTGTTTTCGCAGACTGCTACATATAAAGACGTGGATGTTACAGGCATCAACAAAATTACACTCGAAGCGCTGGATCTTGCTAATAAAAATGACTATGTCGTCAAACTCGTGTGCGAAGCAAGAGATGGAAAACTTACAGTTGCGCCGCGGCTTGTCCCGAAGAGACATCCGCTTGCAGTTGGGGGCACGCTGAACGTAGCATCGATATTGACCGATCTTGCAGGTAGGATCACGATAAGCGGCAAAGGCGCGGGTTCTATCGAAACAGCAAGTTCGATACTTAGCGATATTTTGTATATTGTACGAAATTCAAAGAGTTAATGGAAAATTCTGATGATAACAGAAGCCGATACCTGCCGGAGATATGTTTTGCCAAAACTTTAAAACAATGACAGACCTGATACCGAAAGAATACGCTGTTCTTCTTCATGACATAAAGCAGCGTATCCGCTCTGCCCAGTATGAAGCATTGAAAGTGGTCAACACTGAAATGATCTCTCTTTACTGGGACATCGGACGAATGATTATTGAGCGACAAAAAGAGGAGTCATGGGGAAAATCGATTGTGCAACATCTTGCCCTTGACCTGCAAGCAGAATTCCCTGGTATTGGGGGATTCTCAGCGTCTAACCTGTGGCGGATCAAGTTATTCCATGAAACATATGCACTTAATCCAAAACTCGCACCAATAGTGCGAGAAATTGGTTGGTCGCACAACATCATAATTATGGAGAAGTGCGGGGATGATCTAGAGCGTGAGTTTTACATCCGCATGACAAAGAAATTCGGCTGGTCAAAAAATGTCCTGATCCATCAAATAGAAAACCAGACCTATGAAAAAACCCTGCTTAACAAGACCAATTTTGAGAAAACCCTGCCACAGGAAATACTCAACCAGGCAAAACTTGCAGTAAAGGATGATTATACCTTCGACTTCCTTGAGCTTGGGGAAGAACATAGCGAGCGCCAGCTGGAACATGCTGTAATTTTGAAGATAGAAAAGTTCCTTCGTGAAATGGGAGGTGTCTTCGCTTTCCTTGGCAGCCAGTTCAGGCTTGAGGTAGGCGGAGAGGAGTATTTTATTGATCTTTTGCTTTATCACAGAGCATTAAAATGCCTGGTGGCAATTGAACTCAAGATAGGTAAATTCATACCTGAGTATGTGGGAAAAATGCAGTTTTATCTTGCTGTTCTGGATGATAAGGTCAAGATGGAAGATGAAAAGCCCTCTATTGGCATTATCCTGTGTAAATCAAAGAACAAAACCATAGTGGAATACGCATTGAAGGAGTCAAATAAGCCTATAGGCGTGGCTGCGTATCGCATGGTTACAACTCTTCCGAAGGAATTAAAGGATCAGCTTCCTGCTCCTGAGCAGATCGCTAAGCTGATGGAGGATGTGGAATGATCCGAATTTGCCCGACACTGTCTGGCAAATCTAAATTTGTTCATGTGAGCAAGTCATATCTTCAAACTTTAGAAAAATCGCAGACAGTGTCTGCGAAATCTGAAACAAAATTTAACGAACCGAAGATAAATGAAAGTATATACGTAAACAACGAACTAAAAAGAACACTGATGACACAGATCAGACGGATTTTCACGGATAACTCAAATCCGCGCGTATCCGCGCAATCCGCGTTCTATTGCCCCCCATCTGCGTTTATCTGCATTCATCTGCGGCTAATATTCGTTTCATTGAACTATAGAATCCGGGAAATTCAAAGAAATCAAAGCATAGCTACATTAATCTTTGCGTCCTTTGCAGTGAGAATTCTACCTTACCCAAACATGTCATAGAAACCAACCCAATTTATGCCATATGAATAAATTAACGAAGGCCATCCGTGTAAAGGCGAAGGAATCTGAATCTGCCCGACAAAAACTTATTTTCTTGTCAGCTCTTGATAAATCAAGAAAGTTATTGAAAAAGGACGGTTTTATCGAGATTCCCGTAACTGAAAATTTCAACACGGATGAATTCGTCCTGATTGAACAGGATAAACCAGAATATTACTTGCAGGAAAAAACAGTTTTCAACGACCTCGATATTCCCGAAATAGAAACGAAATTATTGCCTCGTGGATGGCAGATTCTGGGTGATATTATCATCGTAATCCTTGATGAAAAACTAATCAATCGCAAAGCAGAGATCGGAAAAGCCCTCCTTTCATATTATCCCGGATGCAAGACTGTACTTCTTGACAGGGGAATAAGTGGCCAGATGAGGCAGCCTGATCGCGAGATCATCGCCGGTAGAGAAACTACTGAAACCGTGCACAAAGAGAATGGCTGCCTTTTCAAGCTTGATGCCATGAAGGTCATGTTCTCGCAAGGAAATCTTTCCGAAAAAAAGCGCATGAGTAAACTGGGAAAAGATGAGATTGTGATCGATATGTTCGCAGGCATCGGGTATTTTTCAATTCCTATAGCTGTGCACGCAAAACCCAAAAAAATAATTTCTATTGAGATTAATCCTGTTTCTTTTGGTTATTTGAAAGAAAATATTGCTCTTAACAGGGTTGGGGCTATCATTGAACCAATAGTAGGAGACTGTGCAAAAGTAACACCGCGAAGAATTGCGAACAGGGTTATTATGGGATATCTGGATGGACAGGATTACCTGGAAACAGGGATTAATGCCCTGTTGCCTGGTGGGATTCTGCATTACCATGAAGCTGTGCCAGAGGCGATAGAGAGCCGCCCTGCTGACCGGATAATTGAGGTTTCCAGAAAGATTGGAAGAAATGTTGAAATAACAGAGCGGCGCAGGATAAAGAAATACGCGCCAGGGGTCTGGCATGTGGTGGTGGATGCGAGGATGGGTTAATTCTTTTTTTCCAATCCTATAGCTCAGGGTTCTGTGGACAGGAAACTGATTTTTCACCTCTTAAAAAATACAAACATTTCCCACAGTCCAAACATTCAGTAAATTCTTGCTCATTTATTGATTTCTTTACAAAGAATGGATCAGCGACCTGAGGTCTGCATATAGCGACAAGATCTGCTTTGTTTTCAGAAATAACGCTATTTGCAAATCCAAGACTTCGTATATTATCTGAACAAATAACTGGAACATCTACAACATCGCGAATCGCTTTTGCCAGTTGAACATGCACTCCTTCACCCATATCCTTTGTTGGAACCATGTGTTTCATGCTTGCATACGTTCCTGCCCCTACACTTATTAGATCTGCTCCAGCTTCCACAAGACGGGGGGCGATTTTTCTCGTATGGTCAAGTGTCAGGCCACCAGCTACGAATTCATCCGCGCTGATCCTGCATGATACTGGCATGTTCCCGACTTCTCTTTTTACTCTGTCTATTATCTGTGTGAAGAATAATGTGCTATCTTTACCATATTCATCCCTGCGCTTGTTAGAAAATGGCGATAGGAAACCTCCGATAAGGTAACCAAAAGCGCCGTGAAGTTCGACCAGATCCACACCTGCTTTCTTTGCCCTTACAGCAGCATTTACGAAATCATCCTGTATCCTCTTTATTCCTTTAGTATCAAGTTCAAGTGGCATCTCTTTCATTACAGGGCATGGTATAGCACTGGCTGCAACGATAGGATGGCCTGTCATTATTGATACTGTCTGTCGCCCCGCATGCATCAATTGCGCTCCGGCGACAGAGCCATTTTTCTTAATAAGTGAAAAAAGTTCTTTAAGACCTGGTATTTGTCTGTCATCATTGATCTTTATAGCATTCGTATTTGGAGTGCCATCATCCGAAACTGCCATGCCTCCAGCGATGACAAGACCGCTGCCGCCAGATGCTATTTTTCCGTACATTTTCAACAGTCTTTCGGTAACAAATCCCTCAGGTGAGGCATAATTTGCCTGGAAAGCCGGAAATACGATTCGATTTGGAATGATAATATCATTTATTTCCAATGGTTCTAAAATGCCCTTATTACCCATAAACCTCAATGTATAATATGTCTTTATATATTATAAATTATCCTGTTGTTTATGGTCTTTTTTTATCAGTATCTTCGTTTTTCATAATCAAAGCCAGTTTGATCAACCTGTTGACAGTTTTACGCATGCTTTTTAATCCTTCATCATCCTCTCTTACCCCATCTGCTCCCCTATCCTTTGACCAGAAAGCTCCGCCAAGATTTGCCCCGAACGAACCGCCGCCAACGGGTATTGCCTGATTTATGACATAAAAGTTAAGTATCGCCTGTATCGAAGGTTCCTGACCGCCAATACGGTCGCCGCCAACAGCAAGGGCTGCTCCAGGCTTGTTCAGGATAAAATGCGAATCCTGAGCTGCAAGGGCTCTGCACCTGTCCATTATGACCTTTGTCTGCCCGCTCACCATTCCCTGGTAGACCGGACTTGCGATTATTATCGCATCAGCCCATTTAATCTTTTCATAGACTTCCTGAAGATCATCTTTATGGATGCATCCATTCTTTTCCCGAACGCAATAGTCACAGTGTATGCAGAAGTTCATTTTTTTCCCCATTGCGAAGAAATATTCGGTTTCCACGTCATATTTCTCTTTTGCATAATTGAGCGCTTCCTGTACTATATGATTGGTTGCGCCTTTTTTCGGACTTCCACTTATTCCAAAAAGTTTTATCCTATGTTCGTCGTTCACTTATGATAATTAGTTTCGGGATTCAAATATCTTTTGTGGCCCATGGATGAAAAACACAGGCCAAAAGATCGAATAAAAATTAATTGAGCTCCTGCACGCTTTAAGCATACATATAATTATACTCTTTGGTCGGCATTTCTACATCATTTACAGCAGGTGAGCTAACTTTATTTACCGAGAGATTGGTAGCTACTATTTGAAGGAAATTATTTTCAATAAAAGAAAGCTCCTCTTTGCTCATCCCTTTGCGTTCCATGACAAGTTCGCTTTTTTCGTTATATACATGAAGTGTACCTTTTTCATCATCAGATATTACTTTCCATATCCTGTCAACTGGTTGTATCCATGCCCAGATTCCCATTTATAAAACCTCCAATTATCTATATATCACATGTTCATCGAGTTGTAGCCATTCGCTTTTCCAGTCATCCTGTAGATCGGATGAGTCACAATTTGACCTGCATATCCAATTTTAGTTAGAATCCTATTTAAATTTATCTAGTATAATTTTAATAATCATAATAATAACTATGTTAGGAAGTTCTTCACAGGAAACCAGCCTTGACAGCCGTCACTTATTTATACTCATATTATAATGATATGCAAACGGACTGATATCAAAAATGATTATAGTCAGTGAAGAAGAAGACGATAGCGACTCTAATCCGTTTATTTTTTTAAGGCAACCAGTACACGACAGCGTACTTAATATCAACCATGACTACCGTTATTTGAGAATGGGATATTATGTATCTGCCCATGCTGAAACCTTTGGAGTAGAAGTCACACCGAATTGTACAGAAATAATGGATGCATACAGGAATCCCCTGCTGATGGAAAAAGCCAAAAGGAACGGTATTCGCACAAATGAATACAGGCTCATAACATCCGCAAAAAGTGAAATTAATGCTCCGGCAGTTTTATTCGCAGTGAATCCTTTCACCAATAACTCAATGAAAGTAGTGGATTCAACATCAAAACTTCCCGGAATGATAAATAAAATGAGTATGGGAGCAAGATTTCCAGTCTCGTTACATCCACTTACAGGAGAAGTCCTGGAAATAATCCAGATGTTCGGGGAATCAACAAATGAAGAAACTTCAAGTTTCACAAAAAGATTCTATGAGGTTTTTAATATTCCAATTTGCAAATTGGTGGTCCAGATAGACGACGGTGGCGTTGTGCTGAACCATTGTGAACCCGCAACGAAGAAGGAAGTAAAGTGGGATGTCGTTCATGATAAAATGCATGAGATAAAACAGGGTATTTGACACAATGAAAATCGCCTGTTTTGTAGAGGCTTATAATTTCGATCTTAAATCCGAACGAAACGCCCTGTTGAAATTCAAATCCACTGCTGAATCAATGGGACATTCGTTTGAATTTATCTATAAAGATGATATTTCAAAAATATCCGATTATAACGCCCTCTTCATCCGTGCCACTACTGATCCAAGCAGCTGTGCATATATCATATCAAGACTTGCCGAGCAATCAGGTTTAAAAGTAATCGATGATCCCCACTCAATCAGGACATGCTCTAATAAAGTCATACTTCATGATATTTTCCAGAAAAATAATATTCCTTCACCAGGATCAATTTTATTCTATGGGGATTACTCCCAGGAAAATATAGATGGAATATTCAATTCACTGGGATCCCCTGTGATCATAAAAACGCCCTATACACGTTTTTCCTCGCATGTCGAGAAAGCCAGCAATAAAGCAGAATTTATTGAAATATCAAAACATCTGCTCAGGAAGGCCAAGGTTCTTGTTGCCCAGGAATATGTACAATCTGATTTTGACTGGCGCGTTGGGATTCTCAGGAACGAAGTGATCTATTTATGCAAGTATTGCATTCCAAAAGGGGGATGGAAGGTAAAATCAAAGATAAATGGAAAAAACGTATGGGGCGACACAATTGCAGTACCGCGGGATTCAATTTCTCCTGAATTAAAAGATATTTCCATAACGCTCTCTAAACATGTTGGGAATGGTCTTTATGGTCTTGATGTCAAAGAAACAAACAATGGATATAAAGTCATTGAAATAAACGATAATCCAAGTTTATATGACGGATTTGAGGATGTAATAGACAAGGACATTTATGAAAAGATAATAACTGAACTTGTTTCATAATTTCCTGATAAGATGGAGTGCATCATCTCCATTCGTATAATAATTGGATAATTTTTTATCGACTTGAAAACCTTTTGACCTGTAAAGGCTCTGAGCAGCAGTGTTATTGATTCCGGTCTCAAGTGAGATAAACTCAAATCCTTTTTTTTTAATTATCCCTGATGCAAAATCCATCAGGGAACTCGCTATTCCCATGCGCCGGTATTCAGGATGCACGTTTAAAGAGTATATCCTTGCGTTTAAGATATGTTTTCTTAAGAGGATTATCATCGACCCTATGATATTTCCTTCAATTTCTGCAACCAGTACAATGGATTTGGCTTTAAGCAATAGATATTTAAGCCTGGCCATATTGAACGTTTCTTCTTTAAAACAAATATTTTCAAGACTCAAAAGAGCATCAAGATCATCTTTTACAGCCTGGCGAATATGCGGTTTCAAGGAACCGTCACACGCGCCCGTACGCATTCCTGTACCTGTTTTACCACTTCAGGATAATCACCGAATATAAAACCAAGGTCTACTGTACCCACAACATCAACCACCCCGATGGCAGCGATGCCGTATCCTTCTTTATTCCTTATCGGGACAACTATAACAGGGATACCTGCGTATTTTCCGCTCGTGGGAATGATTCGCGATATCTTATTTTCTTTGAGGACGGTCTCAAGGACAGGACCTGTGTAATTATTATCAAGGATCTTTCCTTTTTCGATCCTTACGCCGTTCTTATTCAGGCTTCTCATGGTCACAGGCAGTCCCAGGAGTTCATGTATCGCCATCGCGACCTGTGCTATTTCTTCCGCGCTTGAATCCGCCGTTATCTGGATACTTGAGTATTTCATAATGGTTCGAGGATTTGTTTTAGTCATTATCTTGCAACCAGGACAGTACACTCGGCATTTCGGACTACGCTTTCAGCCACACTTCCAAGAAGTACTCTTTTTATCCCTTTTTTTCCTTCAGAGCCGACAACGATAGTATGTACTTTGAGACTTTTTGAAACGTTAAGGATCGTTTCGGACGGGCTTCCGAGTTTTAATATTTTTTGCACTTCTACACCCATTTTTCTTCCATCCTCAACAACTTCATCCAGGACTTTTTCACCATATTTTATTAATTCAGCCTGTTCAGATGTAGAAGGGACATTCACAACATAGAGGGCAGCCATTCGAATATTATATGACTTCGATATCCTTAACGCCGCGATCTGTGCTTTTTTCGCTGATTCCGAACCATCAGTCGCTAGAAGAACTTCAACTTTTCCCATAGGTGATTTTTAGACGGCAAACATATTAAAGCTTACAGTTGTACCGTCTTAAGGTAATGGCAATACTTCAGTCTTTTGTTTTGCCGGACTCATTACTATAAGGTTTTCAGAACATCTGGACTCATATTTTGCCCCATTCAAATCAAGCACATTCAACAGGATTTTTTCTATTGCATTGATAGCACGTTTGTCAGTGTTGCCATGATAAATATATAAACTATTCTCGTTCACATCGATGCGTTCAACAATCCCCATGAACTCGTACACCGATTTCATCGTCTGCATAAGTACATCAAGAGGTATGTCTCTGATCGGGATCTTATGTATTGCCTCAATAGGGGTCGTCAGGTAGCTAGGAGCTTCTTTACCAATCAGTAAATCGTTATAGTAATTCTTTGGTAAGGTGACCATATTATAATTGGTCTGTTTATAAAGATTGACAATACATTTCCAGAAATCCTGTTTTTTTGAAATCTCTGATGAAATATCTTCCATATCCCCGAAATAATTAATAAGCGATTGTTTTGAAAGGTTTGCATTCAATTGTTTTTTGAAATTTATTGTGATCTTATTGGAATTCCTCTTAAGTGAAATAATTTCTTGTTTTTTGTTAATTACAAGGAAGGAGGAAATCATACCTCCGAGAAATTCCATTTTATAACCGCTATTTCCGGAAAGTACGACTTTTACATGTGATGGATTTACATTATCATCGTAATCTTCTATTCTTATCTGCGTCTGCCAGCTCACACCATTTGTCATGTCGTCAAGATATTTTTCAAGATCAGATAGCAATATTATTTTTGCAGGATCTATTATACTGTTTAAATGTTCCGGGTCAATGAGTCTTCCGCGTGCCTGTTTGATCAACCAGTAAAAAACATTTTCAGTAAGATTATAATCAGTCTTTAATCCGTCTATAAGATTATTTACAGCCTCCGGATCTTTTGTCATGTTATCTATCAAATCGATTATTTCACGCATGGCTGCGCTGAAATTTCCATTGTGTTTTTGGACGAGAGGCTCCAGTTTCTTTAAATGCACATTTTCCAATGAAATGTTTTTTCTTACTGACATATAGACGTCCTTATAGCTAACAATATGCTATGGTTCACCTGAATATAAACAAAGTTGTGAAATATGTGTGAAGAATTCCGGTGTGAAGAATAGCACAACGCTTGTTTTATCAGTGAGAAACAATAATCTTACAAAAGAGAATAAAATGGTTTCCAAAAATATTGCAATATTAAGTTTCTTACTTCCAATAGCAATGGTAATAGGAACGAGTATTGCGATTGAATTCTATCAGGGATCACCCCTTCTCGTGCTTGCCCTTTTTGGTTTAGGAGGGGTGATGCTGTGTGGATATATAATCGTCCTGAGGTCGGAGCGGTATAGGTCTGTGAGATAAAAAATAGACTATTGATTATTAAATTTGTGGTCTTATTTTGGAGACTTTTGTATTATCTTCTGGAACGAAAAAACCACAGAGCCCACGGAGGACACAGAGTGGAATTTTAAATTCTTTTATGAATAGATATTCAGGTTAATTTTTCAAGAAAGCCCCAATCGGGGTAATTTAGAGCATAATAGTATCAAATAAAATCTCACTAAAATTCAATCCGGGATAGAGATATATCTTTATACTTTCCTTTTCATTAAAAACGAAACGGTTTTTAATTATTATTCTATATAGAGATTGTTAAAATGGAAAAAATAAAAAAATCATATTATAAAGAATATCCCATATTAAGAATCTTCAAGCAAGATCTAAAAGAAATCGCTGATTTATTCGGAAAAAATTCTGAAATTATTGCAGATGAATACAAATTAAATAATATTTCTGAAATCGATAATATAAATAAAAAAGAAATAACCAATATAAAATTCACAATGCATGAAGAAGCAAAAAATATTTATATGTATTTAGAATTATCTGAGAGGAAAGCAACAATATTTTCACGTGACGATGATGATTTATATGTGCTAGGTATTATATCGAAAATTGATTCGATATTATCAAAAAGAATAAATAAAAAACTAGATTTATTAGCTTCAAATTGGATTGTGTTACCTTCGATCTTAGTATATATAATAGCCCGTTATTCCATTGAATTCATGGAAATTAAAATTCAAACTATAATATTTTCACTGTTTTCTTTTATTTTATATATAGCATTGGCTATATGGGGTTATAAGGTTAAAACTAAGAAATATTCCTTAATTTATCTATTTGATTCGCCTGCCCCTGGTTTTATTGAACGAAACAAAGATAATATTATTCTTAGTATCATTAGTGCAATTTTGGGAGGAATAATAACAACTATTTTCCAAAGGTAGCTCTTTTTTAGGTCTATCAATTAAGGTGTGCACCATATCAGGATAACTATCAACACGATTTAAAACTATCGCTTATAGGGTCTTGCAACGTGTGATTATCTGCCCTGTCGCAACAAGTCCAGCGCAAGTAAAAAGGAACCTTCCGGCACTGGTAACTCTGTGATCTCTGGGTCCTCTGTGGTTGATAATCCATACCCGGATTATCTATCTTTGAATGAATTTACTTCCTGCCAGAAAAAATTAAAAATCCTCTTATTTTGATTATGTTCCGCCAACAAGTTTCAGTTTTGAACCGCAGAAAGGACACATAAGCCAGCTTGGTTCTATGCCCTTCTTGCAGAAAGGACAATTCTTTGCAACTTCGACTTTCTTGATCAACTGGTTGCCGCAAAATGAACAGCTGTTCCATTTTGGATCGTACGGATTCCCGCATTTTTCGCATAATTTATAGGTGGCAGTCCATTTTTGACCTTTCATTTCGACTCCGCATTTTGTACAAAATCGATATGATACAACTACGCGCTCACCACAGGATGTGCACATTGGTACATCATGCATCAGGGTCGGGTTGAGTTTCTTTTTCAGGTTTTCAATGCATACGCCTGCTTCACGTTTGACCATTTCTTCGGTATCTTTTTGTCCGAGATTTTCAATTATCCTTACCAGGGATTTTGTGAAATCAGGCATTTCCATATCCATTTTTGCATAATCCACTTTATCCTGGTTTATTGTAGAAGTTATATATTTCAGGGTCATGAACCTTGTGGCAACTATTTTGCTTTCGAGCTTTTCAAGCATATGCCTGCGTTCTTCTTCGGATAATATCTTGCCGGCCATATTATTCTGTTATCTCCTCTATGGACAGTGATAATTGTATGGCAAAGACAAAAAACAGTATCAAAGTTACTGATAAAAGCGCTTCAAATACCGGCTGTAATCCCTCAAAAATGATGGTACCTATTGAACCCACCGCTCTTGTGATCCCCAGCAATATGAAAAGATTTATCATTATAATAAAATTTTTCCACATTAAATCCATGGTTTTTAAGCCTTTCAATTCTCTTGAAATCCCAACAAGTAATTGGAATGACAGGACGGTGCATATAATCACGATCATTGATGCAACTGTATTCAGGACTACAAAGAACTCTTCATTCATTGGATTTCTCCTCCTCCTCATCTTTGCTGAAAACTGTCCATGGCTTTGTTCTCATCGCATCTATGATTTTTTTGAGTCCAAATAATAAAATTACGAACACGATTACCGCAATGACGGGGTCGAGTATTTTTACAATAATAATATATGTGTTCAAGGTTTCATCCGAAATAATAATTCCGGATGTGGATTTTCGGACTGCCAGAACATCTAATAAAATACTGAATGTGCCTATGATATTCCAGAAAACGAATAATATCATTGAAACCGAAAGATATTTCCAGCTTTGAGAACCTTTCTCGGATCTTAACCATAAACCTGCTGCCAGGTATGCCGCTCCGCAAATACCAAGAAGATATGCTATTAGTTGAACCATAGTTCCACTCATATCAATTTGATTAATATTTTCCAGTGCATTGACGTTCTCTATCATCAATAATGGGATCCCGGCTAAAAATGCAAGCTTTTTCATAATATCTTTAATTACCTCGATCCTTGAGTTTACTCGAACTTATTGTTAAAATAAATTAATCCTCTTATAAACCAATTTGTGAAGAACGTGTGAAACCAACTGAAAACTATAATATGACATCCGTTAATTGTGCGCTCATGTTCACGATAAAAGATCATCTTGAAATCTGCGAAGATCATCTCATAATAGGCAAAATGGATACTGTTTCACTTGCAAAAGAGTTCGGGACACCCCTTTATGTCACCAATGAATCGCGTGTCATCGAGAATTTTTCAGCCTACAGGAAGGCTTTTCCTGATGCTGACATTTATTATGCCGCCAAGGCGAATGGAAGTTTTGCGATCCTGAGGATGCTTGCCAGGGAAGGAGCAGGCGCCGATGTTTTTAGCTATGGTGAGCTTTATATGTCTCTTCTTGCCGGGATACCGCGTGAGAAAATCCTATTTAATGGTAATTCCAAGACGGATTTTGATCTGCAAAAAGCAGTGGATATTGGGGTCAAAGTCTCAGTGGACTCTCTTGATGAACTCCATACACTTTCAAATTTAGCGAAACTCGCCGGTAAAAAGATTGATATCGCATTTCGTGTAAATCCTGATGTTTCACCGAAAACGCATCCGAAGATCTCAACGGGATTACGCTCTTCAAAATTCGGTATTCCATCTGAAGAAGTTGTAAGCGCTTACCGTGAAGCCTCAAAACTTCCGGGTATTTCCCCTTGCGGAATACACTGCCATATAGGTTCGCAGATACTTGAAACAACTTCGTTTACTGAAGCGACGCACAAAATGATGGATCTTGTGGAAAAAGTGACGGATATCGGTATCGATCTTAAATTTGTGGATATGGGCTCAGGTCTTGGAATTCCTTATAAGAAAGATGAAGGACCGGCGCCCACACCAAAAGACCATGCAAATGCGATAGTTCCAATTTTCAAGGAAAAGACAAAAGCACTTGGCATTTCGCCAAAACTTATTCTTGAGCCTGGGCGCTTCATTGTTGCCGATACCACGCTCCTCCTCACGCGTGTTAATACCGTGAAGAAAGCGGCAAAGAATTTTGTAGGGGTAGATGCAGGTTTTAATCTTCTTGTGCGCCCCACTATGTATGATTCATATCATTATGCTGTCGTAGCGAACAAAGCCGGATCACACGAAGAAGAGACGTATACCATCGTAGGTCCGATTTGCGAAACAGGCGATATATTCGCAAAGGACAGGATGCTGCCGCATATTGAAAAAGGTGATATCATCGCTCTTCTTGATGCCGGAGCTTATGGATTCAGCATGAGCAGCCAGTATAATGGAAGACCAAGATGCGCTGAAGTTCTGGTAAAGGATGGAAAGGCTGATATTATAAGGACGCGAGAGGATGTCCAGGATCTGATGGGACGGCAAATGCTTCCTGCAAGGTTAATGTGAGGTAATTTAAGGGGTAACAGCCCCGATGCCTCTTGGTGTTTGTGCCTTTCAGACCGGATCGACAGAATTTACAGGATCATTCCTTCAACCCTATAAGCTTTTTATCCTCTTTATTTGATAAGCAGCTATCTTATTACTTAAAGGATGATCGGACTTTATTATTAATTGAGTTAGAGATACAACAAGTTGTTCTTTTTTATTAGCATCAAGTGCACAAATTATGCCGCCCATATCCCCTGAATCAAATACTCCGATTATGTTTACATAACTGTCCATCTCAATTTAGATGTCTCTTTTTTTCGAAGGAGTCGATATAATTGTTTAGTGGGGCGGACAGGAATGGGCAAACACTGTTTCATTTCTTCAAGGTCTTAAATTTCCATTTTATTGAACATCCGCGCCTGGAAGCCATGATATTTACAGTATCCTTCCGCATCCTTCTGGTCGATGGTCTTGCTGTCAAATGAAGAGAGGTCGGATGAATATAACCCATAAGGCGAATTCCTGGCAATGATCTTCGCATTTCCTTTGAAAAGCTTAACCTTAACACTACCAGTCACTCTTTCCTGAGTTTTATTAATAAAGGCGTTCAAATCCGCATAAAGTGGTTCATCAACAAGCCCTTTATATGCAAGCTCGCTCCATGTGTCATCAACGATCGCCTTGAATCGCAATTCATCCCTTGTCAATACAAGTTTTTCAAGGTCTTTGTGCGCCATTAATAATATGGTAGCTGCCGGATGTTCGTAGTTCTCACGCGCCTTTAGACCAAGCACCCTGTCTTCAATCATATCAGTGCGCCCAACCCCATGTGCTCCGCCGATCTTGTTAAGTTCCTGGATCAATGATACGCCATCCATCTTTTCGCCATTCAATGAAACTGGTACCCCGTTCACAAATCCAATATTTATGACCTGGGCATCAGGGGCATTTTCAGGCGAGACAGTCCATTCGAATATCTCCTCAGGGGGTATGAAATCAGGTTCTTCAAGCCGTCCGCCTTCAATGCTTCTGCTCCAGATATTCTCATCCACGCTCCATGGTTTTGCCTTTGTCGCTGCAACGGGTATCCCGTGTTTTTTCGCATATTCCATTTCCCATTCCCGTGTGAGGTTCATATCCCTCATGGGAGCAAGAACGTCAAGGGAAGTGCTTCTGAAAACCACCTCAAATCTTAACTGGTCGTTGCCTTTGCCTGTGCACCCATGGGCAAGAGCATGTGCTTTTTCTTTTTTAGCTATCTCAACAACTTTTTTCGCGATCAATGGACGTGCGATCGATGTGCCAAGCACATATCCTTCATAACTGCCATTGGCTTTGATAAGTGGAAAAATGTAATCTTTAACGAATTCATCTTTTGCATCAATAGTATAATGTTTCTGGCTTATTTTTTCAGCCTTTTTCTCAGCCTGTTCTATTTCTTTTTCCGGCTGTCCAACATCAACTGTTACTGTAATCGCATAATCGCAACCATAATGTTCTTTTAATAGCGGGATGCACACTGATGTGTCAAGCCCGCCCGAATAAGCAAGTACTACTTTCTTCATGGGGATGGTTTAATAGTGGGAGAAGATTAATAGTTTTTGCAGGGGGGAAAATCGAGATTGTTACGATTGGGGTTGGTAGTTATTGCGAATAAGATACAAACCTTAAAATACGAATATACGAATATCTTAAAATAATATGCAATATTTGAGTGAAACTTTGTTTGGAAAAGTAACAAAAGCCGGAACAATAACAATTCCTAAAAAATTAAGAATTAAATATCATATTAAAGTCGGAGATGTTGTAAAATACGATGACGTGGACGATGGGATAAAAATTGTGCCTTCTGAGCTTACAAGCATTCCTCCCAATATAAAAGAGATGTGGGATGAAGCTGATGAGAAACAAATCGGCATGAAAGAAATAGTGGAGAAAGTAAAGAAAGTACGGTCTCAAGTTTACAATGAAGAATACGAATCTTAATTTTTTCATAGATACGACTGTCGCTATTTCTGCGATTACTGGCAGAAATAAGGATGCATGGATACTACTTGAAAGCGGTAAGAAAAGATTGGTCTTACTTTTTGTAAATGAATTTGTGATAAAAGAGATACGCAGAACTTTAAAAGAATTTGATTTCTCACAAGAAAACATAAATTATGCCATTGATTATGTCACAGAGTGCTGCACCGTAAGGAAAAATGTTCCTTATGCCAAATTCTCGAAATATGTCATCCGGGATAGAAATGATATACCAATTTTTGCAGGGGCTATGCAGGAATCGGCGATTCTGGTAACCGAGGATAATGCACTTAAAAATGATGCCAAAAAATTCCTTGAGTGTTTGAACCCGTCTGAAGCTTTAAAGAAGTTGAGTATCTAATTTTTATAGACTGTTACTGTAATCGCAGCCATAATGTTCTTTTAAGAGCTGGGCAGTTGTGGTCAACCTGTCCTTGTCTGCCCTTGAATTCCAGCCCAAACACCAATCGAAACCCTCACAAAAAAATCCAAACAATTATCATAATAAAACCCTGAGAAGACTTGTTTTCAATGATCGTTTTACATGGAACATGGAAACCGCCTGCCCAAATACAGGAACGAGGGAACTTCTTTTTATGGGGCGAGTCTTCAACTTCAATTCAAGAAAAACGAAAAGGCCGCCGTCCGACAAAGATGATGCGTCCTCATCCCTTCCAGGCATCACAGGAGGATATTTCCAGGATAATAACTTCATTTGACTCAGGCGATATCAACAAAAAGACGCAACAGGATAGAACATTCATAACGCTCCCCTCATACCAGGATGCTCCGCAGGCATCCCCTGACCTTATCCGTGAAGATGAATTCGATAACGGGATGGAAAAAGTTGTCCTGTCAACATGGCAATTAGACGGATTAAGCCTCCCGCCTGAAGAAGCAGTGGCTCTCCTTACCTCGCTTTCAGGTTTCTGGACTGGAATTGATGGTTTTGCCATCGGGTCGGATTTCAGGTTCTGGAGCAAAGTCTCAAAATTCGCAATGGAACTTCTCTCAAAACAGCATTTTGTTCCGGGCATCGTAGCTTCTGAAAATAATGGCCAGAAATTTGCCAGATGGCAGTATGTGCTCAATGACCAGGATGACCTGACGCGCATGTCAATGCTTGCCACAGGAATGCCTCCCATTTGCAGATCCCTCATTCAGAACAAACTTTCTCATCCTGAAGTTTATTTGTCAGATTTCCTCAATACTGTGGTTGATGGCAGCATCCGCAGATGGATGCCTCTTTCTGAAATAAGTTCAAAGACAAGCGGTCTCTCATCAGCCTGGCTTGAATCACTTGCAACAGGCGCACCCATAAAAACACATACCAATGGATTAAAAAGCCTGTCAGAAGGCATAAGATCATGGAGTGAACCCATACGCGAGATCCAAACATCAGGCTTTCGAACTTGTTTTCGACTTGAAGCGCCGCTGCTAGAAGCGGATGACAACTGGAATCTTCGTTATTTCCTCCAGGCAGCAGATGATCCCAGCCTTCTTGTGCCGGCAGGGGATGTCTGGAAAGAATCCGGCGACTCTCTTCAATTCCTGACACGTAAATTTGACCATCCACAGGAAAAGATGCTGGCTGACCTTGGAAAAGCCTCAAAGTTATTCACCCCGATCGAGGACAGCCTGAATAGCGCAACGCCTGTTGCCGCGCGCCTTGACACGAAGCATGCCTATGCATTCCTAAAGGAAGCAGCACCTTTACTTTCTGAAAGCGGCTTTGGAGTGCTTATTCCTCCCTGGTGGAATAAAGGCATAAAGCCTCAGCTTGGGATCAAATTGAACGTAAAACCAAAGCCTGAGCCAAAGACAGGAAGGGGAATATTTACTTTTGATTCGATCGTGAATTACAACTGGCAGCTTGCCCTTGGCGGCGAGGCAATTAGCGAGGAAGAATTCAGGCATCTTTCAAGTCTCAAAGAGCCGCTTGTTCGCATACGGGGACAGTGGGTGGAATTGAAAAAAGATGAGATAGATACTGCTATCAAATTTTTCAGGTCAAGGAATTCAGGTGAAATGAAGCTTGGTGAGGCGATGAGGCTTGGGATGGTACAGGGTGAATCACAAACAGGTCTTCCAATAACAGGATTTGATGCACAGGGAAAACTATCATCTTTATTTGACCAATTATCAGGCAAAAAGAAGATAAAAGAACAACTTCAGCCTGGAAGCTTTGAGGGGGAGCTTCGTCCCTACCAGGTGAAAGGATTTTCATGGCTTGCATTTTTGCGCCAGTACGGGATCGGGGCATGCCTTGCAGATGATATGGGGCTTGGAAAGACAATTCAGCTCCTGGCATTGTTATTAAAAGAAAAGGAAGATGGTAATGTTGTGCCTGTCCTTCTCATTTGTCCCACTTCGGTGGTTGGGAACTGGCAGCGTGAGGCAAAAAAGTTCGCCCCGTCGCTTCGGGTTCTTGTGCACCACGGCATAAACCGAAAGAAAAAAGAGTTCCTGGATGAGGTTCTAAATTACGACCTTGTGATAAGCACGTATGCGCTCACATACAGGGATGAGGATATACTGGATAAAGTTGAGTGGAATGGCGTAGTCCTTGATGAAGCCCAGAATATCAAGAATTCCTCGACAAAACAATCCCAGGCTGTGAGGAGGATAAAAGCGGATTACCGTGTAGCTCTTACAGGAACGCCTGTTGAGAACCGCCTGAACGAATTATGGTCGATCATGGAATTCCTCAATCCCGGATACCTTGGATCTGCCGCAGGTTTCAGGAGGACTTTTGCGCTTCCAATTGAGCGTTATAATGACAAAGAGGCAGGCATGCAACTTCGTACCATCGTTTCGCCATTTGTGCTTCGACGCCTGAAAACAGATTCAACAATCATAAAAGACCTTCCAGATAAGATCGAGGTCAAAGAACACTGCAACCTCACAAAGGAGCAGGCTACGCTCTATGAAGCCGTGGTCAACGATATGCTCAGGAAGATAAATGACTCAGAAGGCATAGAAAGAAAAGGTGCGATCCTCTCAGCTCTTGTGAGACTAAAGCAGGTCTGCAACCATCCGGCGCAGTTCCTCGATGACGGCTCATCACTTCCTGATCGCTCAGGCAAGTTGAACCGCATCACTGAGATGCTTGAAGAAGCACTTTCCGAAGGTGATTCAGCCCTCATATTCACGCAATTCGCCCAGATGGGAAATATGCTCAAAGCGCATTTCCAGAAGGTTTTCGGGCAGGAGGTAATGTTCCTGCATGGTGGCGTAAACCAGAAGCAAAGAGACCAGATGGTCATGCGGTTCTCAGAAAAGAACGGCCCCCGGATATTTATCCTTTCGCTCAAGGCAGGTGGCGTGGGTCTTAACCTCACGCGGGCAAACCATGTGTTCCACTTTGACCGCTGGTGGAATCCTGCTGTTGAAAACCAGGCTACTGACCGCGCCTTCAGGATCGGGCAGACAAAGAACGTGCAAGTGCACAAGTTCATCTGCGACGGGACGCTTGAGGAAAGGATAGATGAGATGATAGAAAGCAAGAAGGAACTGGCTGAAAATATCATTGGCACAGGGGAAGGATGGCTGACGGAGATGACAACTGAGCAGTTAAAAGACCTGTTCACGCTGAGGCGCGAGGCGGTCAGATATGAATAGTAAGGTGGTTTAAATGTCATGGCGCGATGATTTCTGGGGCGGCTACACCGCTTCAAAACCCATAAAAGTGGAAGGCGGAATAAAAGCAAAGAGCAAGCGCGGGAGCATCGGTGACACGTGGTGGTCAAAGCGTTGGGTGTCTGTGCTTGAATCATTTGGTTGGAGCAACAGGCTTGAGAGGGGACGAAGATATGCGCGGGGCGGTCAGGTTATTGGTTTTAAGCTTACGCCCGGAAAAGTCACAGCAAGCGTTCAGGGCTCGATGCCAAAACCTTATTCTGTTATAATTGAGGTCAAATCATTCTCTGAAGCAGAGTGGGAAAAAGCCATAGAGGAAATGTCAGGAAAAGCCGTATTTGCGGCAAAACTGCTTGCAGGAGAGATGCCCCAGAATATCGAGGAGGCTTTCAAGTCGGCTGGCATGTCTCTTTTCCCGGCATCGTCAAAGGATATCAAAACTGATTGTTCATGCCCTGACAGCGCAAATCCATGCAAGCACATAGCTGCTGTGTATTACATTCTGGCTGAGGAATTTGACCGCGATCCTTTCATGCTTTTTAATATGAGGGGGCGGACAAAAGAGGAGATCACTGTTTCACTCAGGAAGAAGCGAGTCGGGGATGAGAAGCCTCGTGAACCACAGGAGATCAAAGTGAAAGTTCAGGAGGAAGTTCCTTTATCGGCAGATGGATTCTGGGACGGGGGGGAGCTTGAATCCTTCTCGGTGAACATAACCGCACCTGATGTGCCTGCTGCCATTATAAAACGGCTTGGGACGCCGCAGTTCTGGGACAGCAAGGAAGACTTTAATAAGAAGATGGAAAAATATTACAAAGAAATTAGCAAGAAGGCTATTGAAACTGCTTACGGGGATGGGAAGAAGAAGAAATGAAGAAGAAATCGGAATGAATCCAAACAAGAAAGCTATAATTTTTTAAATTCATTTTTTATGTCTTGAACGGGGAATGCGTATCATATCACCACATATCGCTCCATATTTTCGCCTGAGTTCAGAATATTTATATTTTAAAAAATTGCTTAAATCTGGTCTAGACGTTGATTCAATATATTCATCAGTGTAAATATTTATCAAATCGTCAAAACCTTTCCTGGAATTCCCGTGAGCATAATTCTTACCCAAATACCGCCTTATATCACCGTTAAATAATGGGGAAATATGGTGCAATTCATGAAGCACGGTCGATAGTTTTATTTTTTGGTTCCCATGATCCAGGTAACGCGGCAGATGAAAATAAACAATATACAGGATGTTTTTTCCATTTATTATGATCTCAGGTGCTTCATACTCAATACCACGGACTGTTTTTGTTCGAAACCCCCCCTCAAAAAGCATTGGCCGCAGTTTTGCCACAACACCGCTCTTGTTCCCGTTAGATGGCGATATTGCAATAAGGATATTGTCGGGTATTATGTGCTTGAAAAACGGGTGTGTTTTTACAATATCATCCACAAGCAGATCCATGCTGCCTGTAAAATCAAAACCTTGCGCGCTATTTTTTTCTGTATTTTTTTGCAGCATCCTTTAATGCCTCAATACCGGGCAATTTTTCACCGGCCAGGAAATCTATACAGGCTCCGCCCCCGGTACTTACATGGGAAAATTTACTTGAAGCCCCCATTTGTTCAGCGGCTGCCGCTATATGCCCCCCTCCGATGACAGAAAAACCGGATTTCATCCCGGCCTTTATGAGTTCACGAGTTCCGAGTGCGAACTTTTCATTTTCAAAAACCCCGGCAGGTCCGTTCATGACTACGGTTTTGGAGCTGCTGATCTCTTTTGAGAATTGTACCATAGTTTCTATGCCGATATCGTGGATTGGAAATTCAGTTTTCAGGTTGCTGACTTTTTCTTCCACACGCTCTTCCCCCTTATTTAAGGCAACATCCACCGGAAGCCCTATATTATTCGGAAAATGCTGGAGCAGTTCCTTTGCTATATCTATCTGTGAAGAATAGCCCTGCTTATCAATAAAACTGAGATTCGAGTTCCCTATATTAACTCCCGCAGCCGCGAGAAAAACATTAGCTACCACTCCTGTGACAAGGACCCTGTCTGCACATCCCCGCTCAAGCACGTTCTTTGTGACCTTTATAGAATCATCAACTTTGGCTCCTCCGAGAACATAGATGCACGGGCGTTCGCTACAAGACATTCCCCGGTTCAGGGAATCTATTTCTTTTTCCATAACCCTTCCGGCTATGCTTGGCAGGATTTCTGTAAAGCCGGTTACTGAAAGATGCGACCTGTGAGAAACCGAAAAAGCATCGTTCATGAATATATCGCAAACTGCTCCAAGGCGCCTTACCATATGGGTTTTCTTGTGATCTTTCGGCGCTCGTTCAAGTGATTCTTCGGAATAAAAGCGAGTATTTTCAAGCATGATGATATCGTTTTTTTCCATTTTTTTGATCCTGTCAATAGCATATGAACCAAAAATATCATCGATATAATTTATATTACGCTTCATCAATTTGGATAATATCCTGGAATGAGGCTCCATTGTTGTAAAATCACTCTTTCCGGGACGGCTCTGATGGGACAGGATCACAACTTTTGAATCTTCAAGCTCCTTAAGTGTCAGAATGTGGCTTCTGAATCTGCTGTCGTCAAGTATTGTCCCATTCGGGTCCATCGGTGAATTAAGATCAAGCCTGCATAGAACGGTTTTTCCTTTTGTTTCTATGTCATCTAAAGTGAGATAATCACGAGTCATATCGAGTGTGTTTAATTCTAACAGGATAACATTAAATTAACGGAAAGATTTTTGCAGCCACACCAATATTGACATGTGAACATGATACGAATATCAGTAAGACATAAGATAGCGTTGGAACTTTACGCCACTGTTTCTCTTTTTGCTGTCACCATAATACTTCTGTATTACAGTTTGTTTGACCTCATCGTGAACAAATATTATCTTCCAGCAGTCGGCACCATCGGGATTTGTTTAATTTCATTTATTTTTTTCCTCAGGGCACTTATTATAGATGTTAATACTGTTAAATTTGAAAGCGATGATAGTAAAGATGACCAGAATATGGTGGAGATAAGGAGAATTCATATGATGGCATTGGAAATTATCTCCAGTGTTTCAAATCTCATAATAATCTCTGTGATATTTATTTTTGGGATCACCTGGTCAAAGGATGGGTATTCAAATATTTTATCACAGGTTTTTATCGTTATTCTTTTAGTTCCAATATTAATTTTATTAAAATCCATAATATCAAATATCAATTTAACATTTATTAAAAAGAAACAGAAAGAAAGTTTTTTATATCAAATGATAAATCGCAGAACCCTTGCTTTTATTGTACTTGCCATAATTATTGTTATTTCTGCATTTTCAGGTAAGATCCTGGTAACTTCAATAG
>Ga0172368_10001104_pt1 | contig 37685 bp, 40 predicted proteins | sample Lak11m_FD_114540 | JGI IMG/M metagenome (GOLD analysis project Ga0172368, IMG submission 114540) | Freshwater microbial communities from Kabuno Bay, South-Kivu, Congo - kab_022012_11m | ecosystem: Environmental > Aquatic > Freshwater > Lake | place: Democratic Republic of the Congo: South-Kivu... | reverse complement strand
GTTTCAGAGAATAAACTCGCTATAATTGTAAATTTTGGGGAATTAAAATTGAATTATAAACGTGTTATACTTGATGATAAGATAGCAGAATGGAGGAAGAATAAGCCGCGAATGCACGAATGAATAAATCATGCAACAAACAATCCATTCGTGCATTCGCGGCTAAAAAATATATTATGCCAATTGAAAAAATTACAAGCCTTCAAAACGACAGAGTAAAGAACCTGGTCAGGCTTCAGAAAAGTGCTGAAAGGAAAAAACAGAACCTGATCCTGATCGAGGGTTGGAGAGAAATCAATCAGGCAATTGACAAGGGATTTCAGATTGAAGCTTTTTACCTGAATGAGGATAAATTTGAAGAAATTGATAAACTTTCTGGTAAAATTTACCTGCTGACTCCTCACGTCTTTGAAAAAGTCGCTTATCGGGAAAATACTGAAGGTATTATTGCGGTTGCCAAACCAAAATATCATTCATTCGCGACATTGAAACTTCGGGAAAATCCGTTGCTGATTGTATTGGAATCTGTTGAAAAACCTGGAAATCTTGGAGCAGTTTTGCGAACCGCCGAGGCAGTTGCTGTAGATGCTGTGATCGTTTGTGATCCGCTCACTGATATTTATAATCCAAATGTTATCCGCTCCAGCCTGGGCTGCGTTTTTTCTGTTCCTGTTATAGTTTGCAGGAATCAGATTGCATTACGATTTTTAAAAGAAAAAAAAATCAGAATCCTTGCTGCCGAGCTTAAAGCAAACAAACGATACGATCTTACAGATTTTACACAACCAGCAGCTATTGTCCTTGGAACTGAGGCAACCGGACTCTCAGATGAATGGATCAGCGCAGCCGATGAAAGGATAATCATTCCGATGCTGGGCGAACATGATTCGCTGAATGTTTCCGTTTCTACAGCTATTTTGGTTTTTGAAGTATTAAGGCAGCGAGGATTTAAGGTACAATAGCAGGTCATTAAAATTGTTAAATTGTATTTTTGATGGTTATAAAATAAATTCTGTGTGGAAAAATCCCTGACAATTCCGGATGAAGTTATCATCAATAAAATATTCCTGATTAGAAGTCAGAAAGTAATGTTAGACAAGGATATCTCTATTCTTTACGGCGTAACAACCGGAAACCTAAATAAAGCTGTAAAAAGAAATTTGAGGCGATTTCCGGTAGATTTCATGTTCCAGCTCACAAATGAAGAATTTAAAAATTTGATATTCCAAAATGGAACATCAAGTTGGGGCGGAACAAGAAAATTACCTTATGCTTTTTCTGAACAGGGAGTAGCCATGTTATCAAGTGTTTTAAATAGCGACAGAGCCATTGATGTAAATATTCGCATCATTAGAATTTTTTCAAGGCTGCGTGAAATGCTGCTAACACACAAAGATATTTTACTAAAACTAGAGCAACTTGAAAACAGGTTTTGCAAAACAGTGATGAAATACAATTAATATTCACTGCGTTAAAGCAACTTTTAAATCCACCAATGGGGTCCAGAAAGCCTATTGGGTTTAAAACGAAAGAATAGGTTAATAAATAAATTCAATACCTAAAGCTTTATGATAAAAAAATTACTTGTCTTTTGTTTTCTCCTTCGCTTACTCCCTATACTGGCTCAGGAAGGTGAAAAAACGTATTTCCCGGAACCTGATCCCCTCGTTCAGCAAAAACTCGAACAATGGCAGGACTTGAAATTCGGCCTGCTCATGCATTGGGGAACTTACAGCCAGTGGGGTATTGTCGAATCCTGGTCTATTTGCCCGGAAGACTATGGCTGGTGCGAACGCAAAAAAGGGGATCATCCTGAAAACTATTTTGAATATGTGAAGGAATATGAAAATCTCAAAACTACCTTTAATCCGGTTAATTTCGATCCGGCACGCTGGGCAAAAGCGGCAAAGGATGCCGGAATGCGGTATGTAATATTCACAACAAAGCACCATGACGGATTTTGCATGTTCGATTCAAAATATACCGATTATAAAATTACCGATCCCGGCTGTCCTTTTCATTCGAACACAAAATCCAACATCGCAAAAGATATATTTAATGCTTTCCGCAACGAAGGAATGTGGGTTGGTCCGTATTTTTCTAAACCTGACTGGCATTGCGATTATTACTGGGATCCATACTTTCCGCCCACGGATAGGAACGTAAACTATGATCCTGCTGAATATCCTGATAAATGGGAAAACTATGTTCAGTTTACCCAAAACCAGATCATGGAACTGATGACGGATTTTGGGAAAATAGACATCCTCTGGCTTGACGGCGGCTGGGTCGCAAAGGAATCCAAAGAAAGCATCGAAAAATATTATAAAAGTCATTTGGACAATACCACATCAGGATTCCTAAAGACCAAACTGGTGAACCAGGATATCCGAATGGATGAACTGGTAGAGAAGGCCCGGCAAAAACAACCCGGTTTAATTGTGGTTGACAGGGCTGTTCCCGGGAAAAACCAAAACTATCTTACTCCTGAAAATAAGGTTCCCAAAGAAGCATTGCCTTATCCCTGGGAATCCTGCATCATTGCCGGCGGAAGCTGGTCGTGGATACCCGATGCAAAATATATGACCGCACACGAAGCCATTCACCTTTTAGTTGATATAGTGGCCAAAGGAGGAAATTTACTGTTGAACATTGCTCCGGGGCCCGAAGGACAGTGGCATGATGAAGCATATCAGCTTTTGAATGAAATAGGCGACTGGATGAAAGTGAATAGTGAAGCTATTTATGAAACAAGGGTACTTGCACCTTATAAAGCAGGCAATATATGCTTTACACAGAAAAAGGACGGTTCAATATTTGCCATCCTGCTTGCCGGTGAAGATGAAAACAAGATGCCTGCGGAAATCTTTATTCAGGACTTTCAGCCGGCTGATGGCGCCCGTGTACAAATTTTAGGTTCTGATCTTTCAATATCGTATAAAAAGCAACAAAAAGGTTGCGTCATTCTTATACCTGAACAATTACAAAATATACCGCCTTGTAAGGATGCATGGGTGATCAGGATTTCGCGATCGAAGAGTGCGGACGAATAGTTTTAAACCAAATTTTTTCCAGTTCACAGCTCATTTTTCCCGGTTCACAATATTGCATTTTATGCCGGGATTTTTTCATAGTTTTTTTGCCTGAATTATAGTTTTGGAGCACAAAATAAAACTAATATGAAGAGGTTTTCCTATGAATTATTAAGCGCATTATTTATTGGACTTTCGTTGTATATTTACTCATGCAGGCATGTGCCGGATGAAGTAATCGTTAATAATGAGAATATTGACACAATACAACCGCCCTTTGATACTATAGCCTGCGATTCATCGAACGTGACGTATCAGGGCATTGTTTATCCCATTTTAAACGCCTATTGCATTTCCTGTCACAGCGGGGCAATCCCTTCGGGCGCTCTTGATTTTACCGATTATGGGGATGTGGCTTTTATAGCTCAGAGCGGTCAATTATCAGGATCGCTGAATCACAAGGAAGGATTTGTACCGATGCCCCAGGATAGAGGTAAATTATCCGCGTGCGAAATTGCACTGATCGAAAAATGGATCAGCGATACAACTTTTATAGCCCCTCCTGACACGACTGATTGTGATACATCTTTTGTAACATATCAGGGAACTATACTTCCGATCCTACTGGCAAATTGTATTTCATGTCATGCACCTCCTATACCCGGTGGCGGAATTGACCTTACAAACTGGGCTGATCTGGCATTTGTAGCTCAGAACGGGATTTTATCAGGTGCCATTAACCATGATTCATTATATTCCCCAATGCCAAAAGATGCTCCTCCTCTTACCAGTTGCGAAATAACCCTCATTGAAAAGTGGATACAGGATACTACATTTATCGTATCGCCGGATACTACTGAATGCGATTCAAGTTTTGTGACTTATCCCGGAACTATATTTCCAATTTTTGAAGCAAATTGCATTTCCTGTCATGCACCACCCACACCACAGGCAGGGATTGATCTGACCGATTTCGCCGATGTTGCCTTTATCGCTCAGAATGGGACGTTGATGGGTGCTATTAAACATATATATGGCTTTGTTCCTATGCCGCAAAATGCGCCGGCGCTAACTGCATGTGAAATCGGCCTTATTCAGAAATGGATCAACGACACGATTTTCATTGACCCGGGAATTCCCTGTGACCCGGATACTGTATATTTTCTGAACACGGTTCTCCCCTTGCTGCAATCGTCGTGCGGTACTACCGGTTGTCATGACCCGATTACGCATGAACATGATATAATATTAACCAGCTATAATTATGTAATGCAAACTGCGGAAGTACAACCTTTTCAACCCGAAGAAAGCAAACTTTGGGAAGTTATTGCAAATGATTTTGTTTCGAACAGAATGCCTCCTGCACCTTCTGCTCCTTTAAATACGGATCAGAAACAAATTATCTACAACTGGATTTTACAGGGAGCGTTGGATAATTATTGCGAAAATGAGCCTTGCGATTCAGTAAATGTTACCTTTTCAGGAAGCGTATTCCCTATCATCCAGAATAATTGCTATGGTTGTCACAGCGGAGCGAGCCCGGGTGGTGGAATAAGCCTGACAAATTATAACCAGATCAAAACTGCAGGCGCTATCGCTCCCGGAAATGCAGGCAGCCTTCTGGGTGCAATTTCGTGGACAAGCGGTAACCTGCCTATGCCGCAAAACGGAAACAAATTATCGATTTGCAATATAGCCAGGATCAGAAAATGGATTGATGACGGAATGCCGGATAATTAGCATGGAAATTAATAAAATATGGAGTAATTTAGTCGAGAATATTTATGGAAATTTGCAGAAATCCTTATTACGGCAAGGGTGTAAATAATTAAAATTTAAAAAAACAGACAATGTTGACTGAAAACAGAGGAAATCAAAAGTTAAAACATCTCTTTTACCTTGCAGTTTTTATTGTGATGCTTGAATTCAGCGGTTGCTATTATGACAACGAAATGGAGCTTTACCCTTCATTAAGTGGTTGTGATACATTAAACGTCACCTACTCCGGTGTAATCAGTTCGATTATGAGTGTTAATTGCAATTCATGTCATGACGCAGCTACTCTTTCAGGAAATGTTCAGACAGATAATTATAACGATTTGAAAGTAATTGCCGACAATGGTAAACTTTGGGGCGTAGTAAATCATGAAAACGGATTTACTTTCATGCCAAAGGACAGGCCTCAGCTTTCGGAATGCGATCTTAAAAAAATTAAAATATGGCTAAACGCAGGAGCATTGAACAACTAATAATATTTAAAAATACGGATTCAGTCAACGAATTACACGAATCTACCAATTCAACAAGTTTAATGAGCCAGTCAGCAATAAGCAGTCTGCAGTCGGCAATAATTAACCGATTTAACCAATTCAACCATTTTAACCGATTCAACTTTATTAGTCCACGAATTACACTAATCCAGTAATACTACTACTAAACCTATTTTATCATGAATAAACTTCTTATTTATTTAACCTTTCTTCTCTTTGTAACGAATTTCAATCTCCGGGGACAGGATGACCTGATGGGCCTTTTGGAAAACGATAAAAAGGAGGTGGACTATGCCTACGCTACTTTTAAAACCACGCGTATTATCAATTCTCAATCGGTCGAAAACCCGGCTCCTGGGGTTCTTATGTTTCTTATTCAGCACAGGTTTGGCAGGCTTAATACCGGTTCGTATGAGTTTTTCGGACTTGACCAGGCGACGATCCGCATTGGCCTGGAATATGGAATTACAAAACGATTATGTATTGGAGCAGGAAGAAGTTCATACCAGAAAACATTCGACGGATTTCTGAAATATAAAATTTTATTTCAAAGTTCTGGCGCACGAAGAATGCCCGTATCAATGTCGTATTATGCAGGTTCCGCAATTTCAACCCTGAAATGGGAGGAGATGGGTGTGGGCGAAAGGACCAATTATTATAGTTCGCGAATATCCTATACCCACCAGTTGCTTATAGCCCGTAAGTTCAGTAATGTGTTATCCCTTCAACTGATGCCTACCCTGCTGCATAAAAATCTTGTTGCAACTTCCAATGATAAAAATGACATATATTCTGTTGGGATCGGTGGCAGGATTAAGATTACAAAACGGATGACCGTTAATGCAGAATATTTTTATACACCGGATTCGCAAATTTCATATCAGTTTAACCAGCCGTTTTCGGCAGGGCTGGAAATAGAAACCGGCGGCCATGTATTCCAGCTTCATTTTTCGAACGCACAGGCATTTTTCGACCGGGGATACCTTACGGAAACTCACGGTAAATGGACTAAAGGGGATATTTATTTTGGATTCGGAATTTCAAGGGTGTTTACTCTTAAGAAACCGGAAAACTTTAAGAAGTAGGTTGCAAGGATACTTGCTACTGGTTACTGGTTGATCCTAACTGAAATAGCCTTCTTGAAACTAATATGTACCATACCAGACTGAATAAACCGCCAACTATAGCTACCATCATTGCGACATTATAAAAAACAGGAATAAAAGTTGACCAAATAGTGAACAGAAAGAGGAGGGTAAATCCAATAATACCTGCAAGTGCGGCAAACAATGAAAAGAGCCTGCTTTTGAACATTAACAGTGCTATCATGATTTCACTGATTGAAATAAAAAAGAATCCGGGAAACGAGCCGGGTGTAAAATCTTCGCCCTGTACCAGCAAGGCTTGTCCCGCAGCAATTAATACAGCTTTTTGATCATCTGAGGTTGAATTTAAAAATTGATCGCTCAGGTTCAGCATAGCAAAGCCTGCATTATTTGTTATGTAAATGATAACGCCAATTAAGAAAAGGATCAAAGACAACGCAGCCCATGTTTTATTTTTGTGCCTCAGTCCGATATTAAGCGCTAAAAAAATCGGAACCATAAGCACACCATTAATGATATTCAGTAAACCCAACCCACGAAGGCCAAAGAACCAATTATACTGGAATACTTTAAACCATTCTGTAACGGCACCCTTGCCAGGTTCAGGTGTGACGGCAACCGGTACAAAAGAGAGGATGATGTCGAGCAGAATGATAATAACAATGAAAACTGAGGACATGCCAGCGATATTGCAAAGGGATTTCCATCCTGAAAAAATGGATTTATGATGGGCCTCATGTTCCCTGTGTTTACTTCCAGATGAATCCAATATTGCCTGTATTTTATTTAAGAATGAAAAAATTGCTCAGCAAACGTATCAATTTTTCACCATATATTTACTTAACATCTGAATAATATCTTTTTGATTAAATGGTTTTGAAATATAATCATTACATCCGGCTTTAAGAGCCTGTTCACGATCACTTGCATGAGCATAAGCGGTTTGGGCAATAATCACAACCTTGTCATTAAATTCCCTTATTTGCCTGACAGCTTCATGGCCATCGGTATTTCCGGGCATTTTAATATCCATCAGCACCAAATCCAAATCCGGATTATTGCGGCAGGCTTCGACAGCATCATCCCCCGTTTTGACATGCAGAATTCCCTTACATATATCATTGAAAATAATTGTAAGATACTTTGCTGTCGATTCTTCATCTTCAGCTATCAGCATTTTGATGTTATTGATTTTTATTTCTTTATCGGACTGATAAGCCGTTTCCTCAATGATTTCTTTTCCATCCGGACTTAACAGGACCGGAATGGTAAAATAAAATTGTGTTCCTTTTCCTAATTCGGATTCCACCCAAATCCGGCCACCGAGCATTTCGATATATGCTTTTGAAATGGATAAACCCAAACCTGCTCCTTCGTATACTTTAGACCCGTCCAGGTCAGCCTGGACAAAACGTTCGAAGATGGCTTTCAATTTATTTTTTTCGACCCCGATACCGGTATCCTTAACAAAAAATTCAAGATGATCCTCACTTTTTTTATAGCCAAAGACAATTGTTCCCTTATCGGTAAATTTAATTGCATTTTTAACAAGATTGACAAGAATGGCATTGATCTTTTCTCTGTCAGAATTAATGACTGCTTCATTTACAGGCAAACCTTTTTTTAATAAAAGTAACAAACCTTTTCGTTCAACTTCGGGTTTAAAAAAGGAATAAACATATTCGGCCTGTTCATTTATATTGAACTCTGAAAGAACAACTTTCATCTGTCCCGATTCTATTTTTGAAATGTCAATCAGGTCGTTGATGATGTTGAGCATGCGGGCACCGCTTATTTCCATTATATTGATATATTCGTTCATCATCTCGCCTGACAGCTTCGGATTTTTCAACAGGGAAGCAAATCCAAGTATACCATTCATGGGAGTCCTTATTTCGTGGCTCATATTGGCAAGAAAAGCTGATTTAAGGCGATCGCTTTCTTCGGCTTTTTCCTTGGCTTTTACCAGTTCGTCAAATAATTTCTTTTTATCAGTTATATCTTCCTTAATGCCAACAAAATGTGTTATTTCTCCTCCGTTTGTCACCAGTGGTGAAATCAGGGCGGATTCCCAGTATAAATCTCCGTTTTTCTTTCTGTTTAAAATATCGCCCGACCAATCCGAACCAGACAGGATGGTATCCCAGAGTTCTTTATAAAACTGAAACGGGTGATGTCCTGAATTCAGAATACGCGGATTTTTACCAATGGCTTCTTCTCTTGTATATCCTGTTACCCAGCAAAACTTTTCGTTTACATATTCAATGTCGCCCTGAGGATTGGTTATGACAACTGAAGCAGGGGCCTGTTCAACAACTCTCGAAAGTTTTCTTAAGCCTTCTTCAGCTTTTTTACGTTTGGTAATATCAAGAATATAGCCTCTCAACCGGACGAGTTCGCCGGCTTCATTAAATTCACCCCGGGCGTTTACCAGGGTATTAATTATTCTTCCATCAAGAGAGATGTTTTCAATCTCCAGATGTTCAATTTTTTGCTGTTTCCTGATAAGGTCTATAAATATTTTTCTGGCATTCGGGTCGGTATAAAGTTTTTCGATAGGATACTCGAATGATTCTTCTTTTGTAGTAAATCCATATAATTTTAAAAAAGTTTTATTGCATTGTATGAGTTTACCATCAGGTGTAGAAATAAAATTTGCAGTCACATCATCTTCAAAAAAGTCAAGCAGTTCCTGACGGCTTTTCTGAAGTTCCTTTTCAGCGCGTTTGCGTTCTGTAATGTCACGCTGAATCCCTAAGAAGCCGTTAATTATTCCTCTTTCATTAAAGACCGGATTTATGCTTCCTTCAACATCCAATAGTTTACCATCTATTGTTTTATTAATAAATTCTCCTCTTAATTCCTGACCGCTGAGCAGCGTTTCCCAGAGAATTTCATAAACCTGCGGTTGCATTACCCCGCTTTTGAGTATCCGGGGAGTTACCCGGCCAATAATTTCTTCACTGGTATATCCGTATATTTTTGTGAATCCGGGATTAATAAAAGTGATTATTCCTTCATTATCGGTCAGAAAAATTGCTTCACTGGAGTTATCCAACGCTTTATTCAGTTTTACCAGGTTTTCTTCTGCTAATTTCCGGGCGGTAATATCTTCGACAGTTCCATCATAATACAGTGATTTTCCTTTTGAATCGCGAACTGCATGTGCGCTTTCCCTTATATGAATAATCGAAGCGTCTTTACGTGTCCATGCAGATTCAAAGCCAATTATATCACCTTCATTTTCAATTTTATTCAGGAAGAGTTTCCGCTCAGATGAAGTTGTATATCCTTCCTTATTCAGATCCCTTGCTGAAAGCTCTTCAAAAGATGTGTACCCAAGCATTTTAACCAATGCCGGATTAGCAAGCAGAATCATTCCTTCGGGAGTTGTACGGTACAGACCGATAGTGGAATTTTCATAAAGAGTGCGGAATCGGACTTCACTCTCACGCAAGGCCTGCTCCACCCTTTTGTATTCGGAAATATCCTTAATAAATCCTTCAAAGAATAAAAAATTATTGGATTCATCTTTAACCACGTGTGAACTTAAACTGATCCAAACGGGAGTACCGTCCTTCTTCTTCCATTGTACTTCAATGCTGTGAACTGATTCTATCGGTGCATATTTTGCGATGAGAGCTTCCCGCTCATCCTTATTCCAATAGATGTCGGTTGCCAGATTTCTTTGCATCAGATCCTCCGGCGAATCATAGCCCAGCATTTCTGCAAGCATGTTATTAGCCTTAATAAATTTCCCATCTCTGGTGGACAAATAAATGCCAACCGGGGCAAAAGTGAAAATATCACGATACCTTTGTTCTGACTTTTGAAGCGCATCTTCCGAAAGCTTGCGAATGGTTATGTCATTATGCTGAATCACTGCATTAGTAACTCTGCTATTGGAATCCTTAATCGGGAAGATACTTACCTCAAGTATTACCGATGCAGTTTTTTCTAAATGAAGTTGCTTAAGTTGTGCACTGTCATAAGTAAGAATAAATTTCTGAGCTTTACCCTCTTCAAATACGCTTTTCACAAGCGGCAAAAATCCCTGTTCTTCAACAATATTATCCTTAAGTACATTATATTTTCCGACGACATCCTCATTTTTGATATTCAATAAATCCCTGCAAGCCTGGTTCATTCGTATTAATGTCCCCTTATCATCAGAGATCCATATAGGGTGAGAACTTTGTTCAATAATGCTGTCAACGAAGGAGGGAGATAACAGGAACTCCTGTTCAACCTGTCCATGCCCGGAAACATAATTATGAAACAGGTTTTCAAGAGAATTAAACCGCAGGCGCAACTCCTCCAGGTCCCGGATCAGTACATCTTTGGATTTATTTTTATCATTCATATCCGTTTATATAAACCACTGTGTTTTTAACCTATATAAACAAAATGTTGTCACATTTATAAGAGCGTTTTAATACCTTTTCTCCATGTATTCCATCAAGACAATCCTGCCAGTGCGGAAAGATGCTTATTTTCAGTACAATGATAATAATTAATTAATGGAGAAAACGGATATTTCAAACAACTGAAAAAGTATCTCCAACCCTGAAAAGGCTGTGATAAAAAACTGATCTTCGGGTTTATATATATTAAAAATTTACTGATTTTATTAACTTTTTTACTAAAACGCATACAGATCATACCAGCAGGGTTATTCAACGATTAATTAATCAAGAGGTTTCAACCTATTTGAAGAATGCAGAAAAGGTAGTGGATGAGAAATTTAAGTGTAAGAATTTAAAAAGTAATAACCCTGTCACTTTCCATAGTCAGTTGAGTTAATTCTTTCATAGAGCTTAGTTCGGCGCCATCAATTAATTTCAAGTCTTTAACTCCTCTGGCATCCGCACATGAAGTGCAAATCCTGACTTTTCCGTTTTTACTAATCACCGACTTTAACATTCTTTCAATGTTGTAGTAACCGCTTGGTGTATTTTGATTCGGAAGGGCACATGTTACAGCATCAGCCATCAAAAAAATTGTCAAATCAGAGGATTCATGATCTTTCTGTATCTGCATGGCAAGCCGCAATGCGTTGTACGCTTTTTCGCTTCCGTAGGGCGCATCGTTGATAATGATGAGTGTTTTCATTTTAGTATTGTTAATTAATAATCCATTCAAAAAATAACTTCTCCCGGGGCTGATTCTGTTATGAATCAGGTATTTCTGCTTGCTGCAGAATCATATCTGATCCTTATACCATCTTAAAAGCAGTTTACAAAAATTGTCCAAACTGAATTCTGAAACAGAGCTGATCGCTTTATTTGAAAACTTTGCATAATCTTTATCATTCATGTAGTAAAAGCACAATATTTTCTCTTTAAAATCTTCTGCTGACCCGCAAAAATAGCCATTTTCACTCTGTCTTAAAAATGTCAGGTTCTCTCCGACAGGACTTGCCAACGCCGGTACTCCACAGGAAAAATATTGTTTTAATTTAAATGCTGATTTAGCTCTGTTAAACTCGTGGTCAATCATCGGAGAAACTCCTAAGTCAAATTGTCCGATAAATTCATGAATGGATTTCTCATCCAACCAATTAATGTTTTGAGGGATTTCAACAATGACATTCTTATTTGATGAGAAATAATATAGAATTTCATTGCAATCTTTCTTTGAATGTACCCCGATTAATATGATTTTCAGTAGGACATCAATATCTTTGATCGCAGGAAAAAATAACCTATTCAAACTTGTTTTATGCGAATATTCCCTTGAAACTTCTTTGCCTGTACCATAATCACCAAGCCACCCAACTGTAAAAACATGATTTCTTTTAGTCCTGGTTATTACTGAATCCGGTACCGGTGATGTTAATAAAAAGGAGTTCCTGTTGTATAATGAGGCGTAGGAAAGAAGCTCGTTACTGCCAACACAGGCTGATGAACACTTTTTTAGAAAGAATTTAATAGATTCATTCGGAAATCTTAAATACTCGGCATCATCAATATCATATACTGTGTTACTTTTTCTAAACCACAATAACAATTTGAGCAAAGAAGCATAAATGCCTTGGGTATATATTTTTTGAAAAATGATCAGAGATTTTTTCCTTCTAAAAAACAAAACAGAGCAATAGGTTAGCAAAAAGTTTACTATTTCTCCTGGCCTGTAACCCGGGATGACCAATGAATAAGAAATATTGTATTCGGTATATAAATGTTCCAAAACATATTTTGCCCTGTACCGGGTTGAGGGGGAATTAAATCCGTAGAAAGAAAAGTAGTAAATGTATTTTAATTCAGATGAGCAGTCAGTGCCGGAATTTATACTTTGAACAATTTCCCCTTCATCCCCTCTTAAAATACCTGCATTTCCATTATTTCTCATAACAAGGAATCGGTTTTACCAAATCCAAAATTAAGAGATTTTTGTTTTCTGAGGATTATAAAAAAGAAAAGTGCATCAGAATTATTACTCCGATGCACCTTTACCCAGCCTGAAACAACTTTAAACCTCTTTCTTTTTTGTGCTTAATCCGAAAAGCAGGTATGTCGGGCAAAAACTTACCAGGCTTGTAAGCGCAAATAATCCTGCTACAATCAATAGTATAATTGCAAGAATGCCGGAAATGACTTTCGTTAAAAACAGAACAGCAATAGCGATGACAATAATAATCCTAACTATTCTGTCAGTTGATCCCATATTTGTTTTCATCATTTTTCGATTTATTATTTAACAGTTAACAAAATTTTAACAATTTGGTTCATTCCTTATCATTTTTTCACCGGTTCGAGCCCGATATCAACTGTGACTTCTACATCCTCCGCGATATTATTAATGACGGTATTCGGAATTTTGACTTTATAGTCAGCAATATGAACCATAAAGACCGCTTTCCCGAATATTTTTCCGCCCGATACTTCAAAGGTCCCTTTTTCATTCACCTTTTTAGTTTCTCCGTGAATTTTGAGAAATCCTTCAACCTCTGCTTCATATTTACCCTCCTTTGCAAAATCAATACTGCTCAGATTTGTAATTTTCCCTGTAAAGGTGGCATCTGGGAATTTATCCGACTCCAGGTAGTTTTCATTAAAATGTTCCTGCATCAATGCTTTCTCAAATTCAAAAGATTTGATCAGTACTTTAAATACAAAATCACCGGTTGCTATATCCAGAGCACTATTCACCTGGCGATTATGCGCTTCAATAGTTTCCATTGGTGTTTCGGAGTAAAATTTAATGTGTCCGTTTTTCGTGACGTATTTCTGCCCGAAAGTCGCTATCACAAAAATATATGTGAATATTAAAATTGTTGTTTTCTTCATTTTTATATTTCTAAAGATTTAATTAAACCGGCGATAATAAAAATTTATCGCCGGTCCTGACCATTTTATAATTTGATTATTGTTTTAGAAATTCTTTCACCATTATTCAGTTTCATGATCATAAAATACAAACCGTTTTCCAAATTACTCATATCGAACCGGAAATTTCTATCAGAGGATTCTATCAAATATTCTCCGTATAAATTACCGTTAGAATTGTAAAGTCCGATTTCGGTTATGTTTGAATTCCTTAACTGATCAAAACTGATATTAAGCTCATCACTGACCGGATTAGGGTAAACTTGTATCAGTTGGTTATAAATGCTCTCACTTATTGAAGTCGTTGGCCACTGAATATCCGTAAAATTTGTATTGTGGACAAAACTTAGCTCACTATCGCCGGCGACGTTATTCAGGTCGAGTCTCCAGGCATGATCTGCCGGAGGCGGATCATAAACACCGTTCCCATTGTGATCGGCATAAAAATCAACGAAATAATTCCCATTAAGGCCAATGCCTGATGCGATTGCAGAAAAATCTTCCAATACAATGCTGTCAAGGCGCATTCTTGTAACTTCTTCAAAAGTTGACTGGTTCACAATTCTCAATTCGAATAATTCTCCGAGATGAGGATTCATTTGGCTTGTGTTTAAACTGAACTTGTAAACCCAGCCGATATCGGTAAAGTTTGTATTATGAGTGAAAGTATCATCTTCATCACCTTCAGTATTTAGCAATTCTATACGCCATGCATGGTCCGTCGGGGGAGAATCGTATACTCCGTTCGCATTGTGATCGGCAAAAAAATCAACAAAATAATTATTTCCTGTTTCAATAAATGGCAGCGCAGCGGTAAATTCTGCTGAAGGAACTGCTTCTACAGTTATTCTGCCTGCCTCTGACATTGTTGACTGATCAGTTAATCTTACCTCTAGTTTTTCCCCGATATGAGGGGTCATGCCATTAAATTCAAGGGCATAAAGATGTTTCCATTGGATTTCTGAAAAATTGGTATTGTGAGCAAAATTAAGTGTAGTATTATCACCCACATTATTAGCAGTCAGTCTCCACGCATGATCTGTAGGAATACCATCATAATAGCCATTATTATTATGATCGGCGTAAAAATCAATCCAGTAATTTCCACCCGACTCAAATGAACTAAAAACAATATTAAAATCCGGATCTGTGATCGGGTCAATGACCAGCCGTTCTTTTTCCTGCATGTCATATTTATTTACAAGCCTTGCCTCGAACTTCTCCCCGATATGGGGATTCATCCCGGTTATATTCACAGTGAGAGCCGGCAAAGGTGGAGTAGCTTCAACAACGGTCATCATTGATTTGTAAATCACATCTCCGAAATTATTGCCGTTTCCGTTTGCTGCATTAAAGGCGGCATAAAATGTAATGTCTCCGGTTGAAATCGGTGGAGCTACCCAGTTGAAAGTCCATGTTTTGCTGTTGCCGGAAGGTGTTGTACCGGTGCTTTTATGTGTTACCGCATGGTTCAGATTAGTAAGTTTGGTTTCTGTGCTGTTTGTAATTACAAATGTTCCGACCTTTCCTCCTGAAGAATTTTCCGAAGTCGCTTCAAACCCGAACCTCATACATCCTTCATGAGTTCCCGTAGCAGTAATGGTGTATGTTTCACCTGGTATATATCCACTTACAGGAATATTGCATGTAATCCATCCTTCAATGGTGGTCGCACTTCCTGTATGACATTGGGTACATGTTGCACCTCCGTCGCCGGGACTTCCGGTTTTTCCACCGGGTGAACCGTTAAAATTCCCGCTTTCAGCAGTAAATAGAATAAATATTACTGCTGCTCCTAAAAAATAATATAAAAGTTTCATAAAAGTAAATTTGTGAGTTAATAATTTATTGAACTATCGAACAACTTTCAACGATGACATCGGTTTCATTGAAGCCGGTACAATATCCTTTAAGTTTTATTTCCTTACCCTCATAAGTCCAGATTTCTTTTCTGTAATTCGGAAGCATGGTGCACCGGATGCCTTCATCCCCAAACATACCCTCACCAAGAATGAAAACCGCAACTGTAAGTGAATCCGGAGTTTCCACATGATTTAACAGAGCTTTTATTTCAATTACTTTTCCGTTGTACCTTGAAGCTGCCTGCTGGCTCGAATTTTTGAACTGTGAAAACAATTCAGCGCCCGATATAGAAAAATCCGATTTAGCTTTTTCAAAATCTGGGTGGGGTCTATTATAGATAAATTTATATCCCAAAACCAGTGCAACCAAACCAATAACGAACACCAGCAAACTAAACTTCAATATTTTTTTCATAACCGCAATTTTTATATTTATGGCAAAGAAAAACTGCAAAAAATCCTGTGGGAAATTAATAATGGTGAACAGGTAATAAAAACCCGCGAACAGGAATAAAAAGTGGTTGAATATATTTACAATTTACCGGTAAGCCACTGCTTGAAATTCCCCGACCTGTCGGTACTTGCGATTGTTTCAAAATCGCAGGGCGGATTAAGGATGACTCTGACCCTTGATTTGGAATAGGAATACATTTCCTGTATTGATTTATAATTAATAATGACCTGCCTGTTGATCCTGTAGAAAACAGAAGTATCGAGTGTGGGTTCAAGCTTGTCGAGGCTGAGGTCAAGAGGATAAAGATGATTATCAAATGTTTTAAAGAACGAATTGCCGCTTTCGGTGTAGAAATATGCAATATGTTCAATGTCAATCGCCTTTATCTTTTGGCCGTAGCGCACAACAAACCGCTTCGGATGCTCATTTGTTTTAAGCAATCTGGCCAGAATTGTATAATCAATTTCGGATTCCTTTTTTTTTAAAGGCTGAAATTTCCTGAGTTTATTAAGTGATGCAATAAGATCAATCTTTTTTACCGGCTTCAGGATATAATCAATGCTGTTGACTTTAAATGCCTGCAAGGCATATTGGTCAAAGGCGGTCACAAAAATTACAGGGGCTTTTATATCTACCTGGTTAAAAATCTCAAAACTGGATCCATCTGCAAGTTGTATGTCCTGGAAAATAACATCGGGATGAGGATTTTGAATGAACCATTTTACACATGAATCAATAGTATCAAGGATATCAAGTACTTGTATTTCCGGATCAACCTCATGCAGGAGTTTCTTTAACCGGAGCGCCGTAGGCTGTTCGTCTTCGATGATAAGGACGTTCATAATTTCAATTAATAAAAGGCAGGCCTATTTTAAAACTTCTTTCTGTTTTTACAATCTGGATTTTTTTCTCTGTCAGCATATTATACCGGTCTATAATATTATTGATTCCAATTCCCATTGACATTACATCTTCCTTTTTCTGTTGCAAATTGTTCTCAACAAATAAATACTGAATCACAGGATCGGCAAATATACGGATTTGCAACGGATTCTCCTTTGAAACCACATTATGTTTTATAGCATTTTCAACCACCAGTTGTAGCGTGAGCGGGGGTATCTTAATTTGATCGGCTGTTTCAATCCATGTTATGATAAGGTCAAGATTATCTCCATATCTTTTTTTCTGCAACCTGTAATAATTATCAATTATTTTGAACTCTTCACTGAGGGATATAACGTCCTGATCCTTAAACTCCAATACATTCCTGAAAAGGTTTGACAATTCCTCAACATATTCAATGGCCGTTTCCTGGTCCTGATCAATCAGTGCGATAAGCGTACTGAAACTGTTAAAAAGAAAATGAGGATTGATCTGGCTTTTGAGATTTTCGAACTGAAACCGTATCTTTTCACGAAGAGCATCTTCTTTCTTTTTTATCCTTTTTTCACGCATCATAATATACACATAACCTGTGATTCCCAAGGCAAGTATTGTAACTGCGAAAAACCATATACTCAGCCAAAAGGGGTTCCCGATAGTAAATGAATAACTATCGGATGATGCTGTTTCAAAATTATTATATAAGGCTGATTTTACTTTAAAGGTATATTTCCCGGGCTGAAGTGAAGAGTAGATCGCATTTTTGTTCTTTGTTTTTATCCAATCAAGGTCATGGCCTTCAAGCTTAATGAGATATTCAACCTGTTCAGGATATTGATACCATAATCCGGCATAATTAAAGGAAATATAGTTTTGGCTATACTTAAAACCATTTTTATCCCGGTGATCCGTTTTTTGAAGATAAATGCTGACATCAGTAATTTTTGATTCGGGATGATCAGATTTTTTTCCAGTAGTCTTTAAATACTTTATGATCCCCTTTGATGTGCCGATCCAAATACTGCCGGAGGAATCCACAGACAGGGTATTGAGATCGGGATTAATATCTGTAAGTCCGGCATTATTTTCGAAATGCCTGATTGTACTGGTAATGGTATTGAGCACATCAATTCCTTTATCATAGGCAATCACCAGTTCACCGGCCGGATTTGCAAGTATTCCGCTGAATGAAAGACTCCTGTGCGCTTCATCATGAAGGACGCGTTCAATCTTTTTTCCGTTAAAACTGAAAAGTCCTTCATTTGCAGCATTCATCCAAACTATTCCGTCGGTTCCGACAGTAACAGAATAAATGACTTTATCAGCAAAAGCAGAATCAACTGTAATGTTATAGAATTTGCCTTTATCATAGTAACAAACTCCGCTTCCGTCGGTGGCGAACCATACCCTGTCAGTTTTATCAATAAACAAATTGTAAATATAGTCATTGCTTAATCCCTCTGCTTGTCCATAGCTTTCAAATTCCGGAACAAAGTTCAGTTTGGAAAATCTCTCATCTACAACACACCTGAAAGCTCCGCCCAGAGTTCCAAACCAAATTTCAGTGGCGGATCCTTTGATCGTAAGTACATTTCCGTTGAGCAACCCGTCTTTCTCCGTAATGTGGATACTTTTCCCGCTTTCGGGGTCAAAACGAACCAATCCGTTTCCAAAAGTCCCTATCCAGAGAAATCCAAAATGGTCACGGTAAAGACTCATAATTTTATTTACTTCTGGAAAATTTTGAATTGGATAGGCCCGGACTTTTTCTTCGGTTTTCCTGTTATCAATTTTATAGTTGAAAAGATAGTCATCATTTGCAAACCAAAGCCTGTTTTCAGAATCTGCCACAAGGGCATGAATATTCGCAAAGGTATAACCATTGATGCCTGTAAGGTATTCAAATCCACTTCCCAACGAAAGATATACATCGGTATTTGACATCAGCCATACATTTCCCTCACTGTCCCCCATAATTGAATTGATTCTAGTCACGATTGGCTCACCCAAAAAAGAGATAGTAGTAAGTAAATTATTAACCTGATTGAACTCAGTAATTTCAGTTCCCGGGGTTAAAATCCAAATGGACTGGCTGGAGAAATACATGTCCGTTACTGATCCATATTTCCAGCCCGTCAAGGCTTCAGGTATAACGAATGTATTATTTTTTGCGTCAAAATAGCAAATCCCTTTATCCTGCATCCCTATCCAGACAGTGCCTGAACTGTCCTTTTCAAGAGACTGTACAATGAAATCAGGAAGGCCATCAGAAACCGACAATGTACGAATAACAGGACTTCCGTTTTCAAGTCTGCAAATGTTAATTCCATTGTCTGTCCCAGCCCATATATTCAAATTATTGTCAGGCAAAAAACAATAAATATAATTATCAGAAAGGCCAGAATCAATGTTCAGGTTCGACAAACTGCCATTTTGTAAAATAAAGATCCCTTCACCGTAAGTTCCAAACCACAGGCTTTTATTCATGCCTTCAGTGATGGCTGTAATTTTATTTGATGGAAGTTTCCCTTTTGGTTGAAGTTTATCAACTTTAAAACGATCGTAATTTAAAATACTTCCATCTTCGAATCCGAACCAGATCATCTCATTGGAATCTTCAAAAATGGCTGAAACACTTTTATTTAAAATACTATCATGTAGTTCCACTGCAAAATAATCAGTCCCATCAAAGCGATAGGCTCCTGACATAGCGCCGAGCCAAATAAATCCCTGTTTGTCCTGGTATATGGTATTTAAATGTACCTCACCGAAATCCTGAACGGATGAAATAAGTCTGAGGTAGGGTTGCTGTGCAGAAAGTGAACTGGCCAACAATAATATAAAAACAGCGGAGGCGAAGCAATACTGACGGAGACTGAAATATTTAATCCTCATCGAATTGTTCGTTGTGAAAGTGAAAAATCAATATTTACTGTTACTCTAATTTCTTCCGCAATTTTCTGATACACGACTTTTGGAATTAAAATATTGTGATCGGTAAGAGGCACAATGAAGGTTGCAGATACATGAAAGCCATCCTTATTGGCTTCAATCGTACATGGAATAATTCTTTCCTGGCCGATACCATGAATTTTAAAGATGCCTTTAGCCCGTATGTTTTGAATCCCCGGCTTTGTAAAATCCACCCTTTCAATAATTTTGCCGGTAAAAGTTGCTACAGGAAATTTTTCAGATTCTACATAATTCTCATAAAAATGCTCCTGTTGTAATGTTGAGTTAAAACCTTTAAGCGAGCTTACTTCAAGCTGAAAAGCAAAAGAGTAGTTTTCAGGATCAACTATACCCCTCAATTCATTGGATTCTGCTGCAATTATTTCAAGCGGAGCATCCGAAATAAAACTGACATGACCGTTATTGCCCCGGTAAACAAATGTGTTACTTACCTGTGCTGTTGAAGGTAGCCAGCATGAAAGGATAATAATAAACAGGTATTTATGAATCATTTTTATCTGATATAAATTTCCGGATTAATTGGAACATTGATTTCTTAAAGTAATCAGTCACATTCATTAATTTCAAAATTAAAATAATATGACAAAAATAGTAAATGCTGAGTTTAATTGAATTACTCAATAAACATAATGTTACATGATCGGGTGATTAAAAATTTCAATATTAGGTGAAAAAAAATTTTCATTTGAAATAATTTCTAAATTTGCACGTGGTTAAAACTTAGCATCATGGTTAAAAATATCGTTCAAATTTCATTGCTTGTAGTTATTATTCTTCTTGTATATTTTATTTACGAAAGTGTAATGAAACCTGTTCGCTTCAATAAATCAGTTGATCAGAGAAGTAAGGAGGTGATTCAAAACCTGATAGATATCCGGACAGCCCAACTGAGCTATAAATCAATTCATGGGAAATATACGTCAAGTTTCGACACACTGATCGCTTTCCTTAAAACCGGTGAAATACCTGTAGTTAAAATCATTCCAGATCCAACCGATACTACTTTTACAAAGACCATCCGTGACACTATCGGGTACATTCCGGTTAAGGATTCCTTATTCAGAACCAGACCAGGTTACAACCTTGAGAATATCAAATATGTCCCTCAGTCGGATAAAAAGAAGTTCGAATTGAACGCAGGATTAGTGGATAAAGGAGGTGTACATGTAAATGTATTCGAAGCATCCGCACTCTATGATAATTTTCTTATCGGTTTAGATAAACAATTGATCACTAACCTTATTGCCTCCAAAGAACAAATTGAAAAATTCCCCGGCTTAAAGGTAGGTTCTATGACTGAAGCCTCAACTGATGGAAACTGGGAGTAATCCTGTTTTTGAAATGTATGGGCAAATAATTCCATTAATAAAAAAATATGATGAGGCTTTAAAGCAAGCCGATTTTACACAACTGAATTTATTCCTCCAGATATCGCTGGAAGGAATGTCGTTTTCTACTTTTAACATTGAAAACAATAAATTTCTTTCCATTGAACATGTGGAATTTGAAAGCCCAGAACTAAATCCGGATATATATTCTCTTCTTAAACATTTTTTTTCAGATCATTTTGCAACAAATCATCAATTTAAATCTGTTTCTATACTTTTTGAAAGTACTAATTCATCCCTAGTCCCCGAACCCTTGTATGATGAGTCAGAAATAATGAACTTTTCAAAATTCAGCTTTACGCAATCTGATGATCATGATACGATGTGTGACAAAATAATTAATCTGGATGCTTATAATCTTTATCTCGTACCCAAAGTTCTGAAGAAAAGTCTTGAAGAAGTATTTCCCGGCCATAAATTCTATAGTCATGCCAGAGTTTTTATAGATAATTTGTTGGTCATGTATAAAAACTCAGTAAACCAAAAAAGAATTTTTATTAATGTTCGAAAATTTTATCTTGACATTGTTATTCTTGACGGAAGAAATCTGATGTATTATAACACTTTCAATTATCGGTCGAAGGAGGATTTTATTTACTATGTCATTTATGTCATGGACCAATTGAAACTGAATCCTGAAGAAATTGAAATCATATTCTCAGGAATAATAGAAAAAAACTCACTGATTTTTGACACTATATACAAGTATGTTCGCAATGTAAGCTTTCAGCCGAAACCTGCCGGATTTTCGTATAGCTATTTATTCAGTGATATTCCATCCCATTATTTTTTCAACCTTCTTCACCTACCATTGTGCGAATCATAAGCGGTAAAAACAAGGGCCGAAAAATTACAGCTCCCGGAAATTTGCCGGTTCGTCCAACAACAGATTTTGCAAAGGAAGGCCTGTTTAATGTTCTTGCAAACCATTTCGATTTTAAGGAACTTGAGGTACTTGACCTGTTTGCCGGAACCGGAAATATCTCTTACGAATTTATTTCCAGAGATGCTAAATCCGTATTGGCCATTGATATTAACACAAGCTGTACGAATTTTATACGACAAACTGCTGAAAAATTGAACTATAAGAATCTGTTTGTTATCCGAAGCGACTTTAAGGCATTTTTAATTCATACTGAAAAAAAATGGGATATGATTTTTGCTGATCCACCTTATGATATGGAAGGTGTTGCTGATTTACCGGCAATGGTTTTTAACCAAAAGATTCTGAAGCCTGACGGCTGGTTAATTATTGAACATAGCAGGAATAGTGATTTTTCGACCCATGCTTATTGCTTTGAGCACCGAAAATATGGTAATGTAAATTTTAGTATATTCAGGAAGCGTTAATAAATTCTTAAAAACATGTGAATTAGCTTTTTTTATTTTAAAAATAGTTCTACTTTTGCCCACCTTTTTAAAAAGTATTTTTATTATAAATTTAAAATTAAATTATGTTAAACCAGTATGAAACCGTTTTCATTATGACTCCCGTTTTGTCTGATGAACAGATGAAGGAAACGGTAAAAAAATTTCGAGATTATTTAATTAATAAGGGGGCTGAAATCATTTTTGATGATTGTTGGGGCATGCGAAAATTTGCTTACCCCATCCACAAAAAATCCACAGGATTTTATAACCTCATTGAGTACAAAGCTGATCCATCGGTGATCAGAGACTTTGAAGTGACCTTTAAACGTGATGAACGTATTATGCGTTTTCTTACTGTGAAGCTTGATAAGCATGCAATTGCTTATAATGAAAAGAAAAGGAAAAAAGCCAAAGAAGAAAAATCAGAAGAATAATTATTAATTAAAAAATTTCAGAAAATGACTCAGGCAAATTCAGATATTAAGTATTTAACGCCGATAGCAGTTGATACTAAAAAGAAAAAGTACTGCAGGTTCAGAAAGAGCAGAATCAAATATATTGACTATAAGGATGCCAACTTTTTGTTGAAGTTTGTAAATGAGCAGGGCAGAATATTGCCACGCAGAATTACCGGAACTTCGACCAAATACCAGAAAAAAGTTGCACAGGCGGTTAAACGGGCCAGGCACATCGCAATCATGCCCTATGTTGGAGATTTATTAAAATAAGGAGGTTAAAATGGAAATTATTTTAAAACAAGATATTCCCAGTCTTGGGTATTCCAATGAGGTTGTTAAAGTTAAAGCCGGTTACGCACGGAATTTTTTAATTCCAAAAGGCCTGGCTATCGTTGCAACTGAAACTAACAAAAAAATACTTTCAGAAGATTTAAAGCAAAAGTCTTTTAAAGATCAAAAAGTCAGGAAGGAGGCAGAAACTTTAGCCAAAGCTCTGAATGGAATTACCGTGAGGATTGGAGCTAAAGCAGCCGAATCGGGTAAAATATATGGCTCAGTTAACAATATCCAAATAGCTGAGGCTATAAAAAGTCAATACAATTATGATGTAGAAAGAAAACGGATCATTGTTGATGGCGAGCATATAAAAGAACTCGGTACCTATACTGCTGAAATTCACCTTCACAAAGAAATTAAAGTTGTAATAAATTTTGAAGTCTTTGCAGAATAAAGGATACACTATATTTAAAAAAACCCGGAAAATTTCCGGGTTTTTTTGTTTCAGGTCGAAATTGTCAGGTAGGATAAAAATTGAGATTTAGTGAAGAAATTGTATTTATGGGTGGGACTTAGCTTAAATCTCACTTGGGAATCTTTATTTATCAGCGTTTTTGAATCTTAAAAAACTGATCTGATTGTTTGTTTAATTTTTCACTTGTATTCTCCCTGACTTGCAACCTTATTATAAGGACAGCCATCAGAGCCAACACAATTACAAATACAAGGGTTAGTAAAGTTGAACTTTTAAAGATTTTTTTCATTACTGTCAGTTTTACTATTTATTTTATTATTTTCTCGCTTAAAATTAATATATCAGATTGAAAATTATATAGTGGAAAACCACTAAAAAAAAAAATAGTGGTTTCCCACTATGTGAAAATTTTAACATCCTTATTATTAGAGTTCTAAAAATTCATTTTTCAATTATTTTTTTTTGACCTTAAAAACAGCTTAAAAAATTTCCGCTTAAAATGAAAAATATACCCGAAAATATTTAAAAATTAACGAGGGTCTTCAGGCCTTGAATGATTGCAAGAAAAAAATTATTATGGAATTAAAAACTAAAGGGAAAGTTAATCAATCAACTCATTTTCGACGGCCCACCGTACAAGACCAGCAGAGTTTTTTGTGTCAGATTTTTCCATCAGGCTTGCGCGATGATTTTCTACGGTATTATAACTGATATTCAGTTGTTTTGATATTTCATTACTGGAAAATTCTTTGCAAATTAAATTTAATACCTGTTGCTCACGATCGGATAGATGAGGAAAAAGCGGATTTGTTCTTGGTGTCTGATAATGGTCTTCCAAAAACTTAACTGAGAGTTTGGGACTAAAATATTTCTTACCTGCATTAACATCTCTGATAGCTTTCAATAATTCTGCTTTACTTGCATCCTTTAATAAATATCCGGAAGCACCGTTTTTAATCATTCTTTTAACAAATCGTTTTTCATCATACTGTGTTAAAGCAATTACTTTAATATCAGGAAATTTCTGGTTAATAATTTTTGTACATTCAAGTCCATCCATGTAAGGCATATTGATGTCCATCAATATGATATCAGCTTTTTTTGTTTCTAATATTTTAATTACCTCAAAACCATTATTTGCTTTGGCAATTATTTTAATATCTTCCACATCCTCAAGTGTACTTTTTATTCCGTCAATAAGAAGCTGATGATCGTCGGCAACTAAAATTTTTGTCATATTTTGCTCCCACTTAAAATATCAGAAAATTTTAATATTCACTTAATCAAATTTAGTTCAATTTCCATCTGCTATATGATTTTGAATTGGGACATGAATAAAGCAGGTAAATCCTTTACCTGTTTTTGATTCAAAAGTCAATTCACCGCTAAGAAAATTCACTCTGGATTGTATGCTTTTTAACCCAAATGTGCCTGAACCTATTTTCTCATCTAAATTAAAGCCACATCCATCATCTGAATACTGAATTTGCAGCTTTTCCCTAAAGTGAAAATTCAATGCTATATTTCTGGCAGATGCATGCTTTATAGTGTTATTGAGTAATTCCTGTACTATCCTGTAAAGCATTATTTCAGCGTTTTCAGTTAAGCGAACAGGATTACCCGTAATATTTACAGTGGCTGACATATCAGGATTATCCTCAAACTGATCAAACAGGCTTTCAGCAGCTTCAAGGAGCCCAAACTTAGTAAGGATACCAGGCATCATATTGTGTGAAATTTTCCGGATGTCCATTGCAGCCTGCTCCATCAGTTTATTTGCTCTATCAAGTAATTCTTTGTGCTCTGGAACCTTTTCAATAATACTGGAGAATTGCAATCGTGCAGATGACAGCAATATTCCAATGCCATCATGTAAATCGTAGGCGATACGCTTTCGCTCCTGTTCCTGGCCTTCTACAATACTTTGTGCGGCAAGCAATTTCTTTTCATTTTCCAATTGCCTCAGCTTTTGCTCCATGATAATTTTATTTTTCCTGTAGCGGGTATAAAACAGACCAAAGGACAACAGTCCGGAAATGACAATGATAAGGACGATGAAAATGTAAATGTTTCTCTGAATCGTCCTTTTCTTTAATATTATGTCTTTTTGAAGATTATCGTTTTGAAGTAAAAGTATTTGGGCTTCATTTTTTTCCTTTTCATAATTCAATTCAAGATCATTAATCATGCGTTCCTTCTCCAGTGTATATACTGAATCTTTTAATGCGGTATGCAATGACTGATAATGAAAAGCCTTTGACCAGTTACCGGTAAGTTCGTAGTCTTTAAAAATATTGTAATACAGCTTAGGCATGATTTCAAGATAATTTGATTCCTTAGCGAGAGTTAAGCAGCTATCATAGATTTGAAGAGTTCTGGTATAATTTCCTATATCCTCATAATAGAGTGCAATATTCATCGCAGCATTTATCATTCCGTGTATTATTCCATGTGATTTATAAATTGCCAGACTTTCCTGGAATTTTTTTAATGCATTTGTTTTGTCTCCTAATTCCCGGTAAACACTACCCATATTTATAATAGTACTTGCCATATCCCAGATGGCATCAATGGAATTAAAATTTTCAATAGCTATCCCATAATTTTTCAGAGCTTCCTCAAATTTATTTAATCCGTGGAAGGCCATTCCAAGATTATTGTGTGATTGTCCGATAAAGGAAATGTTTTTCTGCCGGGTGCTGATATCAAGACATTTATTGAAATATTCAATAGCTTTTTCATAATCCTTCATGTTATTAAAAATTTTGCCGATATTAATGCATGGAGGCATCTGGTTTTGGATATCCATGACTTTTTCGGCGAGCGATAACGATTTGAAGTAATAATGTAAAGCTGTATCATATTTCATGGCATCATCATAAATGATACCGATAGAGTTATAGGTTTTGGTTATCCCTTCCTGGTCGTTGAGTTTTTCAAATAACATAAGGCTTCTCTTATAATATGCCGATGCAGTAATATTAAATCCTTGCTTATGGAGTGTCATCGCATAAAGGCGATAATAATTCGCGTGACGCCTATAGTCATTAACCGAATCAATTAACGCGAGAGCGTAATTGAGTATAATTAATGAAGAATCATAATTTAAATCATTCTTGCATAATATACTTTTCAAATAGTAGTAATCGGCAATTCCAGGATAAAATTTAAGATTTTGAGATAAAAGTAATATGTCATCAATCAGGGATTCTACTTTGTTTAAATCCCGGTATAAATAACCTTTAGCCACAATGACAAGATTATTGATTTTGTTGGTATCATTATCCTGTGTAATAATTACCTTTTCAATTGAATCTATTTCAGCTAAGGACTGACCCAGTAAACAAGAAGAGCTACAACTCAATGCGAAAACCACAGCGATTTTAGTCAAAACAAATGTCCTGAATGGTCCCTTTGTGGTAATCGTTTGACGTTTCATTGAAATCTTTATAATAATTAATAAATTTCAGCTTTGCCAGAACTTATATTGGAGGTTCCACCTGTACTGCCACTACCGCTTCCTATCTTTACTTCAACTGAATGATCAAGCCCATCCCAACTGAGTTCATTTTCATCCTCGAATTGCCACTCGCGGATTTTACTTTGATCGCTGACCACGGAGTAAGTGATGGTTGTCACATGATTATTTGTGCTGATTGTTGGACCCGATAGATTCATGTAAATCGGGATCTTAGCAACAAAGCACGAACGCAGTTGAGCAGGATCAGAAGGTTTTTTGTACAGGTAAGAATAAGGCTTGTAATTGTTCATACTGAAAAGTTTTAAATTGATAATTTTATTTTTTTATTTTCATAAAGATAGAATGTTTTTATATATAGTTGCTGAATTTATCAAATAATATTAATTTCTCACATCATTTTTCAGAAAATAGTAAAATTGTCTCTCTTTAAATACCTTGGTTTTTCCGGCCGGCATGTCATAAGTTTTAACATACCGGCCGGCTGGCATTTTACTTCCTTCTTAAATCAACTCTATATCTGAATTTTCTTTTGCATTCACTTTAAATCCTTTAACCCAGGAAGGGAGATTCTTTATTCGAAAAACTACATCAACCTCCAGTTCAAGTGAAGTGTAGTCCTTATCCGATGAATCAAGAACAAAATCGAGTTCATATATCCCATCAGCCGGAGGATTGTCATAGTATTTGGATGAAACAAGTACGGGGGCGATCAGATTTTTTAATTCAGCAATGCCTGTTGCCTTTACTGCGACTAAACCGGATTCGGTCTCATCTTTCAGCAACTTTATGCTCTTAACGAAGTTAACCTTTTTCATCCTCAATATTTCCATACAATAATATATACAATTTTTCGAAATTATATAGTGGGAAACCACTAAAAAAAAAAATAGTGGGAAACCACTATATGAAATTTATAAATTGCTCATTTAGTACAAGTTAATTTTTCTATTTTTGCGTTTTTAAAAATCCGGTTATGATTTCAAAGGAAAAAATTCGTCATATCAATACTCTTAAGTCGGCAAAATTTAGAAATCAGTACGGGAAATTTATTGTTGAGGGCCCAAAAATTATCGGAGAACTTTTAAAGAGCCCTTTTAAAGTATTGGAAATATACGCGACATCTGACTGGATAAATATGACTAATGATAAAATTCCTGAACATTTTACTTTGATTGAAGTCAAAGAAAATGAATTAACAAGGATAAGCAGTCAAAAAACGCCGAACCAGGTATTGGCCATTGTACAAATCCCTGAGGTATCTTCTGAAATACCTGAAATCGTCAACTTTGTTTTAATGCTGGATGGTATCAGCGATCCCGGTAATTTGGGTACAATTATCCGAACAGCCGATTGGTTTGGCATTCAGCATATTATTTGCTCAGAAAATTGTGTAGATATTTTTAATCCCAAAGTCGTTCAGGCAACCGCCGGATCAATTTTCAGAGTGCCTGTATATTACACTGACCTTGAACAATATTTTATACAAATGTCTTCTGTGGCTGACACTTATGGAGCAATGCTTGATGGTGACAATCTCTATTCGGTTGAATCGGGTAATTCAGGAATTATTATTATCGGCAGCGAGTCGCATGGAATTTCCCAGGAACTGCTTCCCTTTATAAACCATAAAATCAGGATACCGGATTACTCAGTCAGTAGTTCTTTTTCAGCCGAATCATTAAATGCATCCCTGGCAACGGCTGTGATTTGTGCTGAATTTAAAAGACGACAGAAGACAATTTGAATAAATTGATAATGAAAACCGGATACCCGGAAACAATATGAATATCTTTGCGTTTGTAAAATGAATATATTTAGTACTGTATGCTTACTGTAATAATTGCTGCAATAATTCTCGTTGGCCTTGCTGTTGGCGGCATTGCAATTAAAATACTGGTTCAAAAGGACGGGCAATTTACTAAAACCTGTAGTTCGGTAGAATTTTCGGATGGTGAAAAAATTGGTTGCGTATGTAATAGCGATGATCCGGATCAATGCGTATATTATGAAAAACATCATGGAACTTCCGGCAGATGAACCTTATTTTTCAGGCTAAAATAAACAGAGCATTGATAATTTAGAATCATTTCAATTCTTCAACCAAAATGTCTTTAAAGCCGGGAGTGAAATCGGTTTCAAGGATTCCGCTTTTTCCACTGTAAATAAAATAAGCCTCTAGTTTTTCCTGCTGTTTTAAAAATTCCAATGACCTTTCACGTCCCATTACCATAAAAACCGTAGCCCATGCGTCTGCCGTACAGCAATCCGAAGCCAATACAGATACACTAAGCAAAGAATGGTTTACAGGATAACCTGTTTTCGGATCAATAGTATGTGAGTAACGGTTGCCGCTTTCTTCGAAAAATTTGCGATAGCTTCCTGAAGTAGAAAGGGCTTTGTTCTTAAGATTAACAATGGCCGTAAGTCCTTCACCGTAGGAGGCATTATCTTTGGGCTTTTCGATACCAACCTGCCAAAATTCATTTCCCGGTTTATTGCCAGCCGCAAGAACCTCACCTCCAATATCAATAAGATAATTTATTATTCCCTTACCGATCAAAAATTTACCAATCAGATCAACGGCATATCCCTGTGCTATAGCATTAAAATCAAATTGCACACGAGGATCAAACTTAATAATCCTGTTATTCTCAAGTTTTATTTTATCAAAGCCGATTAGTTGCAGCAGACTGTCAACGATATGCTGATCCACTTTCAAACGGTCGGTAAATCCGAATCCCCAGGCATTTACAAGCGGGCCGACCGTTGGATCGAATGCACCGGCCGATTTCTCATAAACATCCTTTGACTTCCGAAATAAAAATTTAAAAATTTCATCGGGTTCAACATCCGAATTTGCACTGTTGATTTTTGAAATGATTGAACCGGGAAGCCACATTGAGACTGAATTGTCGAAAACAGCAAGCAGAGAATCAATCTCTTTCTTATAATTAATACCCTCATTTTCGAAGTAAGTTATTGCATAGTAAGTACCTTGTGTTTCACCTGTAAATTTTACCATTACAGGATTTCCGGTGTTGCAACAAATGAGAAAGAAGGGAGAAAAAAACAACAAAAATTTTATAATATGCTGCTTCATGATCTATTATTTTTCATGGCAAAAGTATGAAAATGAAAGACTGGCCTGAATGCAGGGAAAGCAACAAAATTATTAGAAATGTTTGTATAGGTTAAAACCGGTAACCCATCGAAAAGGTAAAATATGCTGATGATCTAACCCCACCATCCTGTGATTCTGCAAGGTCAAAATACCTGATACCGATACCCAACATGGCGGATAACCTGAAATTAGTCACCGGGTTGACCGATATTCCATTGTTAATGAGTAATCTGCCATAAATAAAATCCGTCTTTTTGTAGATATAGTCATACAAATCATATTCGCTCGTGAAACTTCTTCCTACTCCAAAATCAATTTCAGGTCCCATAAAATAGGAAGCCTTTCTTTGCCCAAGAAGATAAATATTAAAGCCCGCACCTGTGTAAACCAGATTTTTATAGTTAAAAGGCCCATCCCTATCGCTTTCTGTATTAAAACCGATTGAAAGCGGTATTCTGATACCGGTCATACCGCTTTTGGTTATATACTCATAAGCGATTGTAAAATCCTGGTAGATCACATCAAAAATGTGGTAGGATATTATGTTAGACCCATACTGCTTGTTGTCAGCCTTAATTAAAAACATCTTGATCTCGCCGTTGCTGAAGGAAATTTTTTCAACTGAATTTTTATTCAGGATATACTCCGGCCCGTCAGGATTGGACAATTCTTTGTATCTGACTTCTGTGTCACTGATCGCTGTTACATCAGCAATGACTTTAGTACCGGATTTCAATAAAACAGTATCCTGGGTTTGCGCATCTAAACTGAAACTATTCATAAACACCAGGAAGAAAAGAAATATACCTACCGTTTTCATACTCATGGATTTTAAAATATTTAAAATGGTCTAAAACATTATTGAGCCTTCAAATTTAACACTAACCCCCAAAATCATCAAATGCGATCATTTCCTGTGGTACACCCAATTCGTCCAGCATCTTTTGAACGGCATCATTCATCATTGGGGGTCCGCAGAGATAATATTCGATTTCCTCCGGGTCAGGATGGTTTTTTAAATAGTTATCGTAAATCACCTGGTGAATAAATCCCACATAACCGTTCCATTTATCCTCTGCCAATGGCTCAGAAAGGCCTATATGAAATTGGAAATTGGAAAAGTTTTTTGCAATTTCCTCGAATTGCTCTACATAAAACAACTCACGCAATGATCTTCCACCGTACCAGAAGGTAGCTTTACGATCTGTATTTTTTGTATGAAACATATCGAAAATATGCGAACGCATTGGAGCCATTCCGGCGCCACCACCAATAAACATCATTTCACGTTTTGTATCTTTAATAAAGAATTCACCATAAGGACCTGAAACCATCACTTTGTCTCCTGGTTTTCGTGAAAAAATATATGAGGAACAAATTCCCGGATTGACATTCATGAATGCTTTTTTCGATCTGTCCCAGGGAGGTGTAGCTATGCGGATATTCAACATTACCATGTTACCTTCGGCTGGATGATTTGCCATTGAATATGCTCTGAAAACCGGTTCGGAGTTTTTCATTTTTAATTCCCACATATTAAATTTATCCCAATCGCCGCGATACTCTTCTTCCACATTTATATCTTTTCCATAATCAACTTCACAGGGAGGGACATCAATCTGGATATAGCCGCCCGACCTGAAATCAAGCCGCTCTTCTTCAGGCAGTCTGACGACAAATTCTTTTATGAATGTTGCAACATTTCTATTTGAAACAACTTCACATTCCCATTTCTTTATTCCAAAAATTTCGTGCGGGACTTCAATAGTAAGGTTTTCCCTTACTTTCACCTGGCAACCCAGCCTCCAGTTGTTCAGTTGTTCCTTCCTGGTAAAGAACCCGGTTTCAGTCGGCAGAATTGATCCCCCGCCCTCAAGAACCCTGCATCTGCACATTGCGCAGGTTCCTCCTCCTCCACAGGCCGAAGGAAGGAATATTTTTTCATTGGCCAGTGTTGTCAGAAGGGAAGATCCGCCAAAGACCTCTAAATCGCGTTCGCCATTAATATTGATTTTTACCGGTCCGGAAGGTGCAAGCTTTGATTTTGCGACAAGCAGCATAACAACCAGAAACAAAATAACAAGTAAAAATATAAATGAAGCAATCAGAATCAGACTTGCAATTCCCATAACCAAAAGTATTAATGCAAATTATTTCAGATTTTTATTCCCATAAATCCCATAAAAGCAATGGCCATCAGTCCAGTAAGTATAAATGAAATCCCTAATCCCCGTAATGGTGGTGGTATATGGGAGTATTTTATTTTTTCCTTGATGGCAGCAATGGCAGCGATCGCCAGAAACCATCCGACACCCGATCCTACAGCATATACCGTGACTTCACCAATGGTTTGGTATTCGCGCTCCTGGACAAAAAGTGCAACGCCAAGAATTGCACAGTTCACAGCGATCAGCGGCAGAAAAATTCCCAAAGCATTATACAAGGGGGGTGAAAATTTTTCGACAAACATCTCCACCAGTTGGACAAATGCGGCAATTACAGCAATAAAGATCAGAAAACTCAGGTAACTCAGGTCAACATTTGCCAGCGAAGGAGAAATCCATGCCATAGCTCCCGGCTTTAATAAATAAGTGTCAACAAGCCAGTTTATAGGCGCTGTGAGTAACAAAACGAAAATAACTGCAATTCCCAAACCGACCGATGTTTTTACAGTTTTTGAAACTGCAAGGAAAGAACACATGCCCAAAAAATAGGCAAATATCATGTTATCAATAAAAACCGATCTTACAAATAAATTGAATAAACTATCCATATCTCAATTTCCTCAGATTTTTATGATTTATCAATGAGTTCACGATTACGACTTCGCTGCAGCCAAATTATCACACCTATGGTAATGAGCGCCATTGGAGGGAGGATCATCAAACCGTTATTAACATAACCTATTTCAAAGACTACTTTTGGAATAACATCATAACCATATATTTTTCCTGATCCAAGGAGTTCCCTGAAAAAAGCTACGATAACCAGAATTGCTCCATATCCGATTCCGTTTCCGATACCATCCAGAAAAGAAGGCCAGGGTTTATTACCCATTGCAAAGGCTTCGAGACGCCCCATCAGAATACAATTTGTAATAATCAGTCCCACAAAAACCGAAAGTTTTTTACTTACATCGTACAGATATGCTTTTAATATCTGGTCAACAATTATAACCAGTGCAGCTACAACAACCAGTTGAACAATGATCCTGATGCGGGCAGGAATTGTATCCCGGAGAAAAGAAATTAAAAGGTTTGAAAATCCGGTAACAATTGTAACTGACAATGCCATAACAATCGCAGGTTTCATTTGAACAGTAACGGCCAGAGCCGAACATATTCCAAGAACCTGTACCGTAATTGGATTCTCAAGGTTGAATGGTTTTTTCAGGAGTTTCGTATTTTTGGCTGAGAACAAAGGTTCCTGATTTGATTTATTGTTTGCGCTCATATCCTGCCTTTATTTTTAATATAAACTTCATAACTTAACATACAATCTTTAACCATTTTCTCCAGGCCCTTACTGGTAATTGTTCCGCCGGAAATGGCGTCCACAGCATGAATATCACCGGGTTTTGCTCCGCCTTTGGCAACCGTGATGGAAGTAAAAATACCATCCTGGTCGAAGAGCTGCTTTCCGCCCCAGGGTTTCTCGAAAATGTCGGTATTAATTTCAGCGCCAAGACCCGGAGTCTCGCCCTTATGGTCGAAAGTTACACCGTAAATGGTATTGAAGTCCTCGGTAAGTGATAAATAACCCCAAATAGGACCCCATAAACCTTTTCCCCTGAGTGGAAAGATACTGTACTTTTTGCCATCCTCCAGGGTCGCAATAAACACTGGGAGTTGTTGCTGATCAACTGGCTTTTTAATTTCCAGTGCCAAATCAAGCCCGAAAGCGTCCGCACCCTTTATCTCTTCACCTTTATTGTTTACAACCAGTGTTTGGGTAATGAATTCATTATAGGTTTCAATTGCATTCACCACCGTTGTGGCTATATTGGCTGATGCGAGTATGTTTTGCATTTTTTCGATCCTGATGTTATCTTCCTGCCGAGGTTTTAACTGAACTGCAACAAAGGTGAGCGAAACTGCCACCAATATTACCATTATAGTAGAATAAACAATTATATATCTGTTGCTGTGCATCTTTTTAAATATTTATTTATTCTCAACTGCAAGTTTTACCCTTTTAAGTCTTTTTTTGATATTTGCCTCAATCACATAATAGTCAATAAGTGGTGCAAAAGTGTTCATAAGGAGGATGGCAAGCATCATTCCTTCCGGATAGGCCGGATTAAACACTCTGATCATAATCGCAAAAATTCCTGTGAGAAATCCATAAATCCATTTACCACGATTGGTTTGAGAGGCAGTTACCGGATCGGTTGCCATGAACACAGCTCCAAACAGAAAACCACCCAACATGATTTGTGTCAGGGCATCAATTTTCATATATTCATTTGCACCAACTGCATTAAATATCAGGGTCATAAAAATTCCTCCAATTAAAGTTGAAAGCATTATTCTCCAACTGCCAATACCGGTTGCAAGTAGAATAAGGGCACCAATCAGAATTGCCAGTTTGGATGTTTCGCCAATGGATCCTGGTATAAAACCAAAGAATAAGTCATTCAATGGCGGAATTTTATCAAACATACCCAAAGCTGCATTACTCAATGGCGTAGCACCTGAAAAACCGTCAACTACCTGTGCATTTTCTGTAAGGCCTGAAATCCAAACCAGGTCACCTGTTATTTGAGCAGGGTAAGCAAAGAAAAGAAATGCGCGGGTAAGCAATGCCGGATTAAAAATGTTCATACCGGTTCCCCCAAAGGCTTCCTTACCGATAGTAACTGCGAAAATCGTAGCGACTGCCACCATCCAAAGCGGTATATTCACCGGAACGATCATGGGTATCAGCATCCCGGATACAAGAAAGCCTTCGTTTACCTCGTGGCCCCTGTACTGGGCAAATATAAATTCCACTCCAAGTCCTGAAACATAAGATACAATAATGATCGGCAATACTTTAAGAAATCCGAACCAGAAATTTTCCCAAATTCCTGCTTCGCTGCCGACAGATAAATGATACTGATATCCAACGTTCCACATGCCAAACAAAAGTGCCGGCATCAGTGCGATGATCACAACGCTCATGGTCCTTTTCATGTCAAGCGGATCGCGGATATGACTGCCTTTAATAGTGACAGTATCAGGTACAAATAAAAAGGTTTCAAAGGCATCGAAGGTGGAATGAAATTTTTCAAACCTTCCTCCTTTTTGGAATTGCGGTTTAACCTTATCAAGATATTTTCTTACTGCCTTCATTTATGTTGGTTCCAAGTTTAATTTTTAAGGTTTCAAGTTCACGATTCTGAGTTCGGTGAATCATTTTCAAACGACTACAAATTAACTCAACAATTTAACAATTTTTCGCTTTGACAATTTTACTTTCCCGCTTCAATGGTAGCTTTCTGTACCCTATTTCCCTTTTAGCCTGTCATTTCTTTTCTGATAAAGTCCAGTCCTTCTCTCACAATGGCCTGCATATCGGTTTTCGAGGCATCAATAAATTCACACAATGCAAAATCTTCTTCATCAACCTCGTAAATGCCAAGATTTTCCATTTGGTCAATATCTCTTGCGAGAATTGCTTTAAGCAATTGCATCGGGTAAATGTCCATTGGAAATACCTTCTCGTACTGGCCGGTCAGCACAAAAGCCCTGCGGCCGCCATTCAGGTTTGTATCGAGCCGGTATTTTTTCCCGGGGTTTAGCCAGGAAAAAAAGCTTTTTGAAAAACTGAACTTATTTAGTCGAGGCAAAGCCCATCCTATAAACTCATGGTAATTCCCTTCAGGAATAACGGTCAACTGATCATCATAAAAACCGAGGAATCCGTTTTTATTAACTTTTGTCCCTGTCAGCACATTTCCGCTGATATACCTTACCTCTGTTGGCTTTGGCTGGTCTTTAAAAAAAGGAGATAATTGAATTCCGTTGATTACCTCGAAATACTGTGGTTCTTTGATCTCTGATCCTGTCAGGGCAATAATCTTAGAAGCATTGTACCTGCCTTCTAAAAAAAGCTTACCAATGATTGCTACAGCCTGGGGATTGACAAACCAAACAATCTCACCCTTGCCAATCGGATCAATATGGTGGATTTGTATCCCAACATTACCCGAGGGGTGCGGGCCCGTGACCGCATGATGAACAACACCCTTTGCGTTGCTGAATGCAATAGCGACAGCCTGTCCTGATCGGGTTGTTATATGAATTTTCCCGGCCGTAAGTTTTGAGAGGGCATCAATCCCCGTCAGGAACGCCTTTTCTTGTTTTTCAAGAATAAAGTTATAATCCGGAGCAAGCGGGGCACTATCAAAACCTGAGATAAAAATTGCTTTCGGCCGGTCTTTTGGATCAGCGATAATTGAATAAGGCCTTTGCCGTATATACGACCATATTCCACTATTTAAAAGCTTTTGTAATATCTCTTCTTTTGTAAGTTTTAAAGGATCATCGGCGCCAAAAGATTCATAATTCATATAATCATCTGCCTGTATCCTCACCTCAAGAATTTTCCTTTTTTCACCTCGGTAAATTTCACTTACCTTGCCACTTACAGGGGATGTAAAAATTATATTTTGCCGGTATTTATCGAAAAATAACGGAGAGCCAGCTTTAAGCCCGTCTCCTTCCTTCACGGATAATTTTGGGAAAACACCATTGAAATCAGCCGGTTTTATAGCGAATTTATCATTGGTAATTTTGGATATTTTCTTTCGGGCTTCACCGAGAAGTTTTATATCAAGTCCTTTTCTGATCCTGATTTCATCAGACATAATGCTGGTATATCTAAAAAATTTACAGACGACAGTTCTTAATTCGAAGTTGCAAATTTATAAAAACATTTAGATTTTTAAATATCAAATATGATCAATATTTCATCAATGTCATTTTCTTCGAATCGCTTACCTGCCCGTTTACTTCGAGGCTGTAGAAATAAATTCCAGCGCTCAAACCATCGGATGTGAACTCAACAAAGTAAGATCCTTTATCCATTTTATCCTGATTGTGTGATTTGATAAGTTTACCGGTGTAATCAAAAACCTTTACCATAACTGTAGCTTCTTCATCCAGCTTGTACCAGATTTGGGTAGAGCCATTAAATGGGTTGGGAACATTTTGAAGCAATTCACC
>Ga0172368_10001100_pt1 | contig 37718 bp, 23 predicted proteins | sample Lak11m_FD_114540 | JGI IMG/M metagenome (GOLD analysis project Ga0172368, IMG submission 114540) | Freshwater microbial communities from Kabuno Bay, South-Kivu, Congo - kab_022012_11m | ecosystem: Environmental > Aquatic > Freshwater > Lake | place: Democratic Republic of the Congo: South-Kivu... | reverse complement strand
TGCATTGCCTCGATTGTAAAAACCATTGGCATAATTAGGATCGATACCTACTGCCTTGGAAAAATCGAGCATGGCATTCTCGAACTGGTTCATGCGCACATAAGCATTTCCTCGATTGTTATATGCAGCAGAATAATCTTTATTAACCTGAATAGCGGTAGTGTAATTTTGAACGGCAAGATCATCCTGCCCGAGGTCGGCATAGATCACTCCGCGATTGTTGTAAGACTCGGCTCCCTTTCGATACTTTAATATTGCATTATTATATGTCGCAATCGCAAGATCATACTGCTTTAATCCTGCCTGTGCATAGGCCGTATAGAAAATAAGATCATATGGTGGAATAGATATTGTCGGATCATTTTGAGAAACCACTTTCTCAAATAATTGCAGCGACAATTCATAATCACCTTGCTTCAAACTCAAAATCCCTGCCAAAAATAAACCAACCGTATTTGTTTTGCTTTGAATATTCCTGGTAATTACAATCGAATCAAATGTCGATATGGTTTCTTGATTTGAATAAATCTCGCCTTTCACCACGGTTGTTGGTGCCATCGGTGAAAAATCCATGATCCTAATGCTGACATTGGGGTTTACTTCCTGACGATAGAATCCCCACACCAATAAATCCGCATTCTCTTTTTCCCCAATTTGAGCTGCAGATTGAATCCAATCTGCACTCGAAACTGCTTCGTTAGTGCTAATTATTTCGGTGTTGCCAAAGCTGCTTGTAGCCTCTTTAATTTGTTGAATAAGTTGATCCCGAAAGCCTGGTTGAACTCCCTGCATGTCAAACTGCGTCACTAGAATGATAAATTTCCCCGCTCTTAATTGATCCTGGCGCCAGAAAAACAAACCACTCAATAAACCCACCAGCATCACAGCTAATAATATATACGCAAACTTGATGCGCGATTGAAACAATCGCCAAAGAACTGCCAACCAAACTATGAAACCGAGCGGGATCAACCAGTAGACACCGTCAACTGATGAAATGAATGTCATTACCGCTCCGTAGGCAGAGATTGCGATGCTGGAAATACCGGCTAAAAGTAGAACAAAATCCGTCCCAACGGAAAAGGGAGGTTTTCTCTTCTTGTCTGGCTTTGGCATATGATCATCCTCAATAAAAATAATATCACTCAGATACGAAAATCATCGACTATTCCGGGTCAAAGGTAGAGCGAATCCGATTGCATGATCCAATTTCTACTTAATTCTCAAACAAACAACCGGAAAATGTATCTTGATAAGGATACTGGAAAAATGTGCGCCGGGCAAGTGATAAAACTCCATATAATTGCCAATTAACACATTTACATGCCAAATGAAAGGTTTATACCGCCATTCATAATTTTCGAGAGTTGTAAAGAGAATAAACGCCCTTTCATCCTTTTTACATATCATAACAATAAACGCGCCAATGGCGCGTTTATTGTTATGATATGGGTTTGTTATCAAGCATCAAAGCGTAGAATAAAGTTTTGGCCAAGCCCTATGCGCATACCGGGGAAGATTTCATATGGCCGGTTTGGTTCAATCCGGGACCCCTGAATGGTGACCCCATTTGTGCTGTTGATGTCTGTAAGGAAGTATTTTTTGGCATTTCGATCAAAATTTATCTCAGCATGACGGCGAGATATTTCACTCTCACCGCCCAGCAGGGGCAGGTCACGGCCAAGCAAGTATGGGAAAGTAACCAGATCGATGCGTTGCCCAGCTTTACCCATATCCGTGGCACGTTCGATAACCAGGCGCGCAGCTGCCACAATGTTGGGAGCAATATAAGTTTTATCCTGCTCGACTACCTGTTCGAATGGTTGGGGAACATCCGGCCTGGATGGCTGCTGTGAGAATGATTGTGATCCGGAAGCCGGGGTTTGCGACACAGGTCGTGATTGGGATTCGCGCGCAGAAACTGGAGCCTGGGTTTGGGTTGTGAAAGTCATGATCAAATCACTGCGCCCTATCAGGATACGGTCACCATTTCGTATCTCCTTCCTGGCACCAAACGGAACCTCTTTGCCATTAATGTAGACCGGGTTGTTTTCGGCAAGTGGCTCCAGTAAGAAGCGACCGTCTGAAAAAGTAATTTGAGCATGTTTCCGTGAGACAGTTTGGCCTTTGGGGTGCAGTTGCAGGTTGACGGCCAGATTGATATTATGGTCAGCCTCATTCGTGGGTCGGCCAATGATCGCTGGTTGCCATTGAATATCGTAGACACGGCCGGCGGAATCATCTCTCAGAAAGGCATAATTCCTTGAATCGAGCATCTGGCGGATAGTCTGTTTGACATAGTTAAATACAAGTTCATCCTGCGGCTGAATATCCAACTGATCGAGCGTTAAACCGGCAGTAAGCGGTCGGTCGGCGCCTTTCAAATAAAGAGCGTACTTCCCAGGGGAATCGGCGGAGATATCATCAAACTCTTTAAGAATTTCATCCACCAAAGCACCTGCTGTCAGGGCTCTTCTCAAACGGGCACGTTGAGCCGTATGCTCGAACACATCAATTTTGACTTCAATATAATCATCCATGGATACCAGCCTATTTTTTATCTTCCAACAAGCCCATGTTACGGGCGTTTTCGACGACATCATTATCGGTGAACAAACCGATTATGGCTTCGGGCATGCCTGCCTCAATCAACTTTTTCTTCAAGTCGGCGATATTATATTTAGAGAGGTCCGGACCCTTGGCAGCTGTTTCGGTGGCGGTATCAGCCGACTTTTTCTCTTTTTTCTTGCTATCGGAACTGGTGAGTTCAGCCAGCCACTGGACTTTCTTTTGTGGATAAAGCTCCTTGATGCGCCTGACCCAAATATCGATTGAACCTTCAATGTCATCATCGTTGGCGTATGGAGTAGCAAGCTGGAGCATGCTGGTAATGCCAGACCGAACGATAAAAGCGCGACCCATCGGGAGTTCCGCATCAGCGAGCGCACGAGGAAATTTTCCGTTGAGGCGATTGACAGCATCCGCGCTGCGCAAGGCAATGCCAAAGTTTGGCGCGGTGAAAACTTTGCGCAGATCGTCGCTGGAACTGATGATACCCAGTGAACCAGCCACGATCAGGTAGATACCCGATGTTTGATATTTTCGTATAAGACCCGCCAGTGTCTCGAAGAAATTCATTTTCTTGCGGCTTGACTCTTCAGTGAAAGCATCATAGTTGTCGATAAAGATCATGATTTTCCGGCGCTTCGGTTTTACGTCAAAATCAGCACACTCCACTTTGAACGACTCAAGAAAACCATCCAGCTGTTCTACATCGTCAATCGTTTCGACTACGTGGGGTAAATCAGCCAGGGATGTTTCGCCACCCTTCCACAGCTTGCGGGAGTAATCGATGAGCACCATCATCACTTCATCAGGGCTGTAGTTATAGGCGATCGAAATCAGCATAGTCCGCAAGGTGGAAGTCTTACCGGAAAGTGGCTGGCCGAGAACCACCATATGCGGACCCTGGCGTTCGACATCAATTATGGCTGGGGTAAGGGTTCGATCATCAATACCAACAATAGCGTTTAGACGGCGGATCTCGGGAACACTGCTCTGTTTGAGCAGATTATCGAGCGAGTAACGCATTGGTAAAGTTTCAATGGTGGACGGCTTTTCGCCCTTCCATTTCCCGTCCCACAGTTTGGCCATACGCACACACATCTTACTGATTTTAGCTAGACCATCCGGATCATCTTCCTCGGGAGTAAAAGTGAGCGCGGTCTGGAATTCAAGCGGCATATTGCCCACTCGAACATAACCACGACCGGGAACTGCGCTGAGATCGGCAGGTACCCCGCGGCCAACAACTTCGGCATATTCTGACGGGTCCGACAACTTGAGGGTAAAACGTTCAGTCACCAGGTTGTATAGTTTGCCCGTGAGCGCATTGGGTAAATCTGCTGATATAAGGAAATGGACACCATAGGCGCGCGACTCGCGGACGAGCGAAATGAGCGGTCCCATGAGACCCTCATAGTATTCCTTAAATTCGGCGAAGTTATCTATGACTACCAGGATGGCAGGCAAACGCTTATCAGGATGAGCAATATTATAAGAATCAAGACTATTGACCCGGGCTTCACTGAAAAGCACCTGGCGGTAATCAACGATATCATTCACCTTGCGAAGGACACGCAGCACGCGTTCGTCTTCCTCGGATGTAATGACTGCGCCTACATGCGGCAGGTCACTCATGATCATCATGGCGCGGCCGCCAAAATCGAGGATGTAAATATGTAATTCGTCAGGCGAGTGATTCAACGCCAGCCCGGTCATAATAGTACGCAGGAAAGTGGTCTTGCCGCGGCCTGATGCGCCAAAAACAACGACGTGACCATTCGGAAAGTTGATCTTTAGTGGTTTTTGGCTGGCGCGATAGGGGTTATCGACAAGCCCGATCAGGGGTATCATGGCATTTTTTCCCCAGGCAGCCCCCGTCCATGTAAATTCATCTTCCCAGAATGTTGTCGCTTTGTCGTTCAGTGAAAAACCTGAAACTTTTTCCTGGTCATTGGCACGCAACAGATCTATATCCTCGTCGCCCATATAGGCTGTATCAAGGACCGTTTGCAGGCTAAGCACATTTGAACCCGTTTGAGATGGAAGAAACTCTGGCCAAGGACGCCACTGAGGACGGGATTCTTGAAGGGCCATGGATGCCATCATGTCAACAATGACGTCATATAGTTTCGGAGGTTCGGTTGATTTTTGGCCGGAGGTTTTGCGTGGGCGATCGAGCCAGATGACATTCTGGACTACATTCTCTTCCTGCGGACCTTTGTAATCACCACCCGTGTAGGCGGTCTGGATCATTTCAATATTCTCATTACCGATTTGCAGATAACCACGCCCAGGAATACCCGGAGGAAGGAAGGCAGCATCAGCCCTTCGGAGGACTTCACGACTATCATCAGGGGTTTCCACACGCAGGCTGATGCGGAATTTTATGTTGGCGCGCATCTGGTCGGTAACCCCAACCGGGCGCTGTGCCGCGAGTATTAGGGTGACACCCAGAGCGCGACCAAGGCGGGTGATACTTTCAAGCTGTGCCTTATATTCGGCATTACCTGAAATCATTTCTGCAAACTCGTCAATGATGATAAACAGGTGAGGGTAGGGTGGGCGTTCAGGATCGAGGTTGAGACCTTTTTTTCGATAGTGAACGATATCCTTGGAATTGGTATAGGTATTGAGCTTCTGGCGGCGGTCAAGTTCGGCGATAATCGATGCAAACACACGTGCGGTGGCTGATTGATCCAGGTTGGTTACTATATCCACCTTATGTGGCAAATGCTTGAATGGTTCGAAAGCTGAACCACCTTTGTAATCAACCAGTACGAAGTTCAATACATCCGGACTGAAGTTTAGCGCCATGCCAATGATCATGGTCATCAGCAATTCGGATTTACCGGAACCGGTGGACCCGGCAATGATACCGTGGACCCCATCCGCCTTGGCGGAAAAGGTGAGGACACGCGGCTCGTTACCTGATAGGAGCCCAACAGCCGTATAAAGCCAATCCGCCATCTTGGGATCCATACTGCGGCGCCAGTTTTCACGCGCAAATTCCTGCAACTGGTCGATCGATTGGATATTGAGCATTTCCATCAGGGTGACCGTTGCAGCCAAACTCGAACCAAAGCCGCGCCTGATATCAACCATTTCAATATGACGTGAAAAATCACGCGCCAACTCCTGGGTCGAGATCAGATTGGTGTTGCCGACGTAACGGATCGAGTTAAAACCTGTTTCAGCATAGCGGAAGACTGCCAATTCAGGATCCTTGGGATCGTCATCCACTTCAATAACAGCAGTAGATCGACTGGGAATCTTGGACCTATCCGGAACCAGGAAAATGATGCCTGCGCCAAGCAATTGACCATCCAATAGAATGGTGGAGATGGCAGCCTCACCTTCCAAATCTTTCAAACACGACCAAGACGGAGCGGGAGTACGAACGTCGACAACCACCAACATGAACGGCAGTTTGACATCCGTTCCGCTTTCCTTATCTGCCAACCGCATGCGGCGTCGTTCAAGGATGGTGCGGATGTTCTTCCAAAACAACCTCATGCGATCGGCTTCGTTTTCCCCAGGTTTTTCATCATTCTCAAATAAAAGAGTTTCAGTTTTATCAGCTTCCTTGCAGTGCGGCAGAGCATAGGCCCAGCGCCAGTAATGTCGGGCGGCACTAGTTCCCGCTACGTACAACATCGCATCCTGCGGAGAGTGAAAAGCAGCGTAATCGACAAGCATTGTACGCAGATAAGAGTGTACTTTTTCGGGAGAATTTCCAACGATGCCAACAGAATGACGGATGGTGACACCTTTGGCCTCCTGGGCTTCTTCCTTCTTCTCCTCGCCACCGGAATCCGCCTTTTTAGATTCAACCTTCTTTTTCTCAGAATCGTCTGTTGGCAGGAGCATCGGTATTGTGACTGGAACATCATAAAGCAGGCGTGAATCTTCGGCTAAACGGGTGGCTTCACGCATCAGTGGATTGGTTGTTTTTTCATTTGCAGAGATTTTATATATTACGGTTGATTGGCGTGTACTGATGCCAAGACGAAGGTATAGAAAATCATGATCCTTGGGACGACGCTCCCACAGACGTGTGCCGGAGCGTATTTCTTCCTGGCGTTGTTCAGCCGGGCGGTCGAGATCAGATGCAATGCCAAGCGTTTTATCTGGATTTGGATAATTATAGAAATAGTAAATACGCTGCTGCTCGTGTTCACTTTCCATCTTGCGTCGTAGTTCGCTGATGCGGCGCTTATAAGCCGCGTCAGCCGCATCGGAATGTTTTTTCTCCTGGATATTAGTGTAAACGGCGAGACAAATTGTGGCGACCACCGAGAGCAGCATGGGGATCATCATGAGCAAATTACGCCCACCGCCGAACACGGACATCAGGATGTATCCCATGATCATCACCATGGGTAGAAAAGCCTGTTGGAGCAATTGACCAACCTTATCCGGCTCATCAGGCGGACTAGGAATTTCGCAAATTCCGGAGGGAAGTTCGGGTTCTATTCGAGGTGGGCGATCTATAAAAATTTTTTCTGCCATGATCCATCTCCCAAATGGGATGATAATGAAATTCCTGCGATGATCCGAATACCTTTATGGTATGGTAGCGAAGGCCAGGATCAGGAGTAATGAAATGGCAAGCAGCGATCCAAGGATAATGAATACCATACGCCAGTTGATCTTAAAACCCCTGGGTTCAGCTGGAATGGCTGGAAAATTGGGCTGCAGAGCCTTGGCAAAGGTGAGGGCATCCTGGAACCGCTGGTTGTAAAGGCGGCTGATGGCTTTTTCTGCGATCTGGGGGATGTTTTTCAGGTCAATGCGACCGCTAGATTTTAGGTTGCCATCAAGTACATTTCGAATAACGGCATCATCCTTTTTTAAATGGTATTCAACCGCCGGGCGACCAGCCAGCATCTCATACAGCAACATACCCATCCCATAAACATCTGTGGCGGGGCCAACACCGGTGCGACCATCGGCAATTTCAGGAGCGGTGTAGGCGGGCAAATTATAGTTGGAATTCCAAACTTCAAAAATATTTTGGCCGGAATTACCAACCCCCAGGTCAAGCAGCATCGGCCTTGGAATGCCCTTTTTATCGTAACGCACCATGACGATGTCAGGATTCAAGCACAAATGAAGCTTGCCAGCTTTGTGCAAATATAAGATGACATCCGTAATGCTCAGAATGATCCAACCAGCGTGTTGGTACCAAGGTTGAGGATTGTTCAACAAAAGGTTGCGCAGGATGGTTCCATCGGCATATTTGAATACTTCGTAATATTTTAAACGGCCATTGATAACCGTCCAACCATACGGGTGATTTTCAACAGAGCCTTGCGGGTGGGCAGGTAACAGCACCGGCAAGGATGGGTGCTGGCCGGATTTGGCAAGTTGTAAAAAGGTATTTGCTTCAAAACGCAGTTTTTCTTCACAACCCACATTGGCTACTTTGAGGAGAACCTCTTCAAGACCGCGACGGGCGTGGTAAATAATAGCAGAACGGGCAATGACGATCGGTTGAATTATTTCGATTGGGCCAAACCATTCGCCGTCGTCAAATATCTCGGTGGCATTTTCGGCCGGGCAGTATTTTTCCTGGCACCACAGGTTGAAATCCTGCGAAATTACGTTGCAACGCTGGCATATTCGCTTCATAGTCCTGTTATCCCGTTTGTCTGTTTTCCCAATTTATTTGAATTTTTGGCGGGGTGATTCTTTCGCCATGATTACCTGTTGAAAAGCCCCAATAACAGCAGGAAACAAGATGCCTGCAATTTCCTTATAGGACAAGAACCCGTGCCTGTGATGGATTTCTCCTACGCAGACACGGATTCTTTGTGAATTCAACGCTTGCACAATACCTGACCGGGTAACAACAATTTTCGACGGATCCTGTTCACCCAGTGCTCCAATTAAAACGCTCCATGCTTTTTTCCGCCAAGACACCGGCTAGATGGTGCCTGAGGATTTAGGCTACACCTGTATCCAGATCTATCATGCAAGGAAAATAAGCTCAGAATGGATCAACATCCCAGCAGTTCCTGGCAAGAGTCGCAGGGGTTACCCAACAAAATGCTTGGACCCGGAAAGATCGCCATCGCGATAAGCGCGGATTGCGCTTTGAATATCGTTGGACAGCTCTTTCATCTTATCAGCGGCGCGTTTTACATTCGGGCGGATGCGATCGATAAAAGTAGCAATCGCGGTTGTTGCCCCGAAGGAAATCCAAGCTGTAGCCTTCATCAACATACTGAGGGCCTCAAGCGTTTTATTAACGGCTTCAAGCACTTCGCCAAATGTGCCAAAGTCCTTGCTGATTTTTTCGACTTGCGGAATATCCATATAGACTTCGTCAGCCATGTCCGTATCTCCTATATCAACTTAAAAAATACTGCCAAATACATCAAACAAAGATTGGGCTTGATTGGCAGCCTGCTGAAAAGCCTGGTTCATGCGGTCGTGCGATTTTTTAATCGCATTGGCGTAATTCTGATTGGTGCTCATGATGCCGACCAGCATCGGGATGACTTCCTGAGTCATTTCACTCGCGAAGCGATTGGCGCCATCGCCCTTCCAGGCGCCAGCCAGAACATTATTTACAATCGCGCGGAGGGGAGCAGTAACGGCATCCTGCACAATATTAACCTGCTGCAGGATCTGGCTGATGATACCGCTGATCATATCGTCAACAAAACTAAATAATCCAAACATTATTCACCTCGCTAGTTGAAATTATTACCGGCGGAACTATCGGCTGCCCGCATGTCACTCATCGCAGACTTGATATCGTTGGATTCTTCGGTGAACTTTGCGCTGAGCTTCATCACCCGCTGGTAGAAAACACCAAGCGCCTGGACATAAATGTTGCCTGCTTCGCCGATAAGGGCGCCGTTCTGCATCTGGCCGGCAATTTTTTGTGCGGTGGCACCGGTTTGCCCAAGGCGATCGGCCACCATTTGGCAGTGCTTAGCCATGTCTTCAAGAGCGGGATAATTAACACGAATCTTTTCGGACATCTTTTCCTCCTCTAGCCCAGGCTACCGAAGAAACCCTTGGTTTCTTCATCGGCTTGATGAATGGTTTCCATGATCTGCTTGGCCACATTCCCTGCCACATCGAGAGCATAGACCAATTTCCCCATTTTGGGTAAAACGACACTTTCCATTTCGCCGAAGAATTTGTCAGCGCCCTGGCCGATCCACTGGTTATTGTGCAGTGACTCAACCTTGCTTTTGGTCTGGCTAAGGAGTGTTTTCATCTCCTCTTCTTCGGACTGCAGGAGTTTGATAATACCCTGCATTTCATCATAGTTAAGTTTAGTAGTTCCAGCCATTTGTCATCCTTCCTTGTCTATCTGAGTAATTGCGATGAAATCGTCCGCCCCCAAGTAACGGAACAACTACCAGCTGAATATCCAAATATGGAAAGCAAAGTTGTTTTCTTTGAATTCTCAAGCCTCCTGTGTGGTTAATTCTGCGAGACATAAATACTTTAGCATTATTAAAGAACCGAGTCAAGTAGTAGATATAGCACAACAGGACATTATTCAGTGTTTTACAGGTAATTTGTCACTTGCCTAGAGAACGTAAGCGTGATACGTATTTTTTTACCCCCAAGGTAGATAACACGAAAACAATCAGCATCCAGTTCCATCAATTGTTATTCAAAATTGATGGAACTGGATGCCAAAGAAATTCACCGCAATATCGAATTATACCCACGTTCAGATTAAGGAAGGTGAATTAGCCGTTATCATCCTGCTTGCTCTTTATGACTTTGGCTGCACCGCCAACAGCTGCACTACCTGCCACACCAGCCACACCGGCAACCCCAGCAGCTACGCCTCCATCACCAGAGGCTCCAGATTCTCCGCCAGCTGAACCACCACCAGCGCTTCCACCCCCGCCCTGTGATAACCCGCTGCCACCGCCACCAGAAGAACCGCCACCACCAAATATATGATCTGGCAACCCTTCGGCGCCTGCGCTGGATCCACCAACAAAGGCATTACTGGCAGGCTGACTGCCAAGACCAGAACCCATGCCGTCCAGGTTACCTTGAAGGCCCTGACCACTAACGCCAGCTCCTCCACCCCCTCCTCCGCCACCAGCCCCGCTTTCAGCGGGTGGGGTTTCTTCTGGCTTGCCAGTTTCAGACTCGGTCGTTGCAAAAGGTTCCATATCTTTTTTGTCAGGCGTAAAGTGATCGGTGGTTTCGGATGGTCCACCGCTTCCAGAATCAGCGCCTGTCCCTGGTCCGGATGCACCCGGAGTACCGGATTCACCACCAGCTTGATTAAATAAGCCGGCCCCAAAATCTTCACCACCGGCACCTGCGGCGATGCCGCCAGCAACGCCGAGCCCCCCAAGAGCGTCATTGAATTTCCCAGCGCCAAAGTCTTCGCCACCACTCCCGCCATCCCTGAAAAAGGTGCCCGTTTCCTGGTCTGCCTCATGAATGGTTCTCATAATTTTATGTAAAACTTCCTGTGAGATGATCAATCCCTGAGAAAGTTTTTTAATGGCAGGCAGGAGACTGGTTTCCATTTCGTCAAAAAATTTGTCAGCAGCCTCGCCTTCCCATTCAGTTCGTAATGCAGCCATTTTTTGGCGCGTGGCCGAAAGCAGTTGGGCAAAATCTTCGCCCTCATCATGCAGTTTTTTGGAGATGGGGAGTAGCTCATCGTAATTAACCCTGGTTGTCATTTGCATTGTATTTTCTCTCTCTGATTAGATCATTCAAGAAGGTAAGCACACAGGCAAAATGGAACGAAGTAATCTTCACCATCAAATTCCAGGAAATTTTTATTCATGAATGAGGATTAGCTCCTGGTTTGTTTATGATAATGTCTTCCAATAACAGGAAGGCTCCAGCGGTTCAAAATAATGTTTTTTCCGATTATCAAGCAACATCAAACCTTATGCTGACATTCGGTCCGAGACCAATCAGCGCGCCGTTGTAGAGCTGTACAGGCTGACCGGGGGGTAGTGGCTGGTTGTTCAGACGGGTCCCGTTACTGCTGTTGAGATCTGCTACATAAAAGGTGCGGTTGGATGCATCAAAGGTGATCTGGGCATGACGCCGTGAGATATTCAATTCGGGGATGATGAGAGAGCCTTCGGCGCGCCCAATGATATATGGAAACTGCGTCATCAAGATCTGCCCCTGGGGAGCCTGGCTTCCTCCCGCCTGCAGGACAGTCAAAAAAGCACGAGGCAGTATGGGGGCCGACGCGATCATGGTTGCCCCCTGGGCTGGAACCCCCGGACCCGAAGCGATCATGGTGGCATCCGAGGCTGGCATGGCTGGTGGAGGAGCAGCCGGCTGGGCAGGCATGGACCACTGCGGTTGGCTGGCAGAAGGAGCAGGCGGATTTGGCGCGGGTCGCGGCGGATTGGACGCAGCCTGTGGCGCGGGATTTTGCCCACGCAACGGGATGGGCTCATCGGTGGCCACAGGGAGGACCGGTCCTGAAGAACGACCTCCCTTGAGTTTTCCACCCAAACGGCCTTGTAATACCGGTGTACCGGTCATCGATTTTTCGCGGCTGGATGAATACATTAAAAATCCAACCAACCCGATGATGATAGCTATGACTGCAAATATAATGATCGGGGCGGCAATCAGCGCAGCGTACAACATCTGCATGATGTTGGGAAGTTTGGCTGCATACACAATTTCCTGGTATTGAGCTGTGGAATACACCTGGTTATCTTTGCCAAGAACCCGCACAACGGCTGTATATTTACCATCCGGAATCTTCACCTTACTAAGAGGAATGATCACATTTCCGGAACCAGATGTAACAGCAGGGCTGGTGAAATTTGAGTTGGGAACCTGGGTGTTAGTAGCTTCATCAACCAGCCACCCGTCAAAGCCGCCGATAAGTTGGGAATTTGTGGTCTTTACTGCCAGGACAAGGTCATTGTTTTGCTGGGAAACGGATTGAATTTCGAGCGCAGGCAAACTAGCGGTGGGGTCGAAAACAAAAGAGTGGATCAATTCACTGGTTTTCTTGTTATCCTGGGTGCTAGCCCATGCAAAACGAGTCTGATCTGCTTTACTAATAGATGTCATACGCAGTTCATAATCCCTGCCAACAACGAATTGGTCGGTAGGGATATTAAAGGTATTATTTTGCTTGATATCTTTGAACTGATATTCAGAAATCTTTGAACCACCTTTGACATCCCAAACTTCAACCTTGACATAATCAACAAGTTCTGGAGAGGTTGTAGTTAATTGAATATCATAAGTTTGATCTTGAGGCTTGAATTCGAGACCAGCAAGGCGACCGCTTACCGGGCTTGGAGGTCCCGGATAGTCTGTGTTTGACTCAATATTGAAAGTTGAGCCCAGGGTTTGATCATCCTTGAGATTGAGAGTCAGGACGGCCTGATTGGAACCCTTTTTGGGATAAACCGAAGCTTCAACCATCCATTGGGCCTTGAGGCCGTCCATGATGTTTTTGAAAGCCGCACCCATGTCATCCCTTTTGGCAATCGCAGAATATGCGCCTGTACTGGAAGCGATGGCTTTCAACTCCACATCGTTGATCGCGCCCTCTTTGTATGACAGGCCAATGGTATTGACCGGAACCTGGGATTTCTGAGCCAGGTCAGAAAGTTCCTGGTAAGTATGTTTGCTGCAAACCTTACCGCTGGCATTTTCATCCTTGCCGTCGGTAAACAGGATGATGGCACGACGACCGGGAGGCGCTTTTTGGAGAGCTTCGACCGATGTATATGCGGCGTCATACAGACAGGTGCCTTTATTTGCCACTTGATACTGGTCAATGGCAAAGCTAACAGCCGGGATATTCTGAGTAAAATCCTGGATAAGCTTGATATCTTCATTGAATTGGACAACGGAAAAAACTGAGTTATCTGGGGTGTTGTTAAGAGCCAGCTTGGCAGCTTTCTTGAGATCTTCGGCGGCGCCGCTCATGCTGCCACTGGCATCCAATACCAGGGTGATATAAATTGGCACGTCCGGCTTGGTAATCGTTGTTGCCACATTGAAATTGGATTGCGGCAAAGCTATTGACGAAGCTTTCGGGCCGATATCAAGAACAGGTAGACCGGTCTTGGGATCGTACACGCTGAAATAGACTTTGAGGGTCATTTCATCGGGTCTCTCAAGGGTGGTTATCGTACTGACCCGAACCGCCCAGGCGTTTTGCTGAGCATAGACGGATAAGACGGGAGAAAAGGCCAATAATATACTCAACATTGCCAGAAGGACATTCTTGTGGATACTAGACACGCTTTCCTCCATCAAATATAAATACGATCCAAATTTATTATAGCAATTTTACATGCAGCTTCCTATCCCCAATTTGGTCACGGCATGGATCCATTACATGAAAACCAATTTCATTGTATATTAAAAGAATTAAATAAACCATTCATTTCTTGATCAATAGTAATGTATTGGTTGATGGCAAAGGAATAATTCGCCACAATCGGGACTGGCAGTTGAATGCCATTCTTAATTGAGTATAATACGAGTAATATTATCTTGTTCTATGCAGCAGTTATGGAATTGATATTTTCATAATTGCCAATAGTTGAAAATCCAACATACCGGATAGGAAAACCATGTCGCAACCAACCTGGATTGGACGTTCGCTGGGCGGACGTTATCAAATAGAAGCGTTATTAGGGCAAGGAGGTATGTCCGCAGTTTATAAGGCAACCGACCCGAACCTGAAACGTGTCGTTGCGATCAAGCTGATCCATTCACATCTCTCCGCCGACCAACAATTCGTCCAACGCTTCGAAGAGGAAGCATCTGCTGTGGCTTCCTTACGACATCCAAATATTGTTCAAGTATATGACTACAACTCAGATGAGGGCACACATTACATGGTCCTCGAGTTTGTGCCTGGGGAGACATTGCAAGACAGGCTGCAGCATCTAAGTTCCCAGGGGCGAAAACTTGAAATTAATGAGGCGATTAAATATATTTTGAACATTTGCGATGCGTTGAGTTACGCTCACCAACGTGGAATGATCCACAGGGACATCAAACCCGCCAATATCATGCTGGATATTTATGGGCAGGCAATATTGATGGATTTTGGTATAGTCAAAATCCTTGGAGGCACAAGCCACACAGCAACAGGCGCAGTTCTCGGAACAGCACGATATATTTCACCCGAAGTCATACGGTCGGAACAGGCAGACCAACGATCCGATATTTATTCATTGGGGGTGATGATCTATGAAATGCTGAGCGGGCAACCACCTTTCCGCTCAGATTCAACCATGTCGTTGATGATGATGCACTTGAATGATCCCGTACCCGACCCGAGGACATTACGCGCGGATCTCCCAATCGAATTGGTTAACATTATGCTCAGGTGCCTGGAAAAGAACCGCGCCAACCGATACCAGAATGTAACAGAATTATCCACTGATCTAAAAAACGTGCTGAACGGCGCAAAAAGTCCACTCACAACTGCTCCAGTCCCTGTTGAAACCGCGGACAGATTTCCAGCCAAAGCAGAGACTGCTGCGCCGATAAGATACAAAATAGCGACTCCGCAAAATACTGAACAACCTACCGAACAGTTTATCAACCAAGCAACTGTGATAGAGCAATCCAAGCCTGGCGCGGATATTCCACCAGCATACGTTAGCCCGAGAGCGCCAGTATACCAACCTGCCTTTACACAACCAGCAACAAAAAAAACAAATACCTGGTTATGGCTTTTTGGGCTGGGAGGAGGAGCTGTTTTTATCATCCTGCTGCTGGCAATCGGTGCCATCTTTTTAATGTCACGTAAACTAGCAACGACGGCACAAAAATCCACCGCTACCAACGTTGTGCAGGTGCAGACTAACAATACCCTGGTTCCAACAACCGCAGCCATAGTTCTTCCAACCCAAACAATTGCAGCAAGTGCAACGATTATTCCTCCAAGCCCAACGGCAATAATCCAACCAAGCGCTACTTACCCTCCTTTTTATGTGAGGATCAACAGCATTAGCCGCGATGGGAACAAATATTCCGTGCAATATGAAACATTTGGATTCGTTGAAAAACTCCCCTATATGCATGTACATTTTTTCTTTAATACGGTATCCCCAGACCAAGCCGGGATGCCTGGAAGTGGACCCTGGAAATTATATGGTGGACCAAGGCCATTTACCGGCTATGCCATCGACCAACGACCTGAAGGCGCCAATCAAATGTGCGCACTGGTAGCAAATCCAAACCACACTGTAATCGCGCAAAGTGGCAATTGCGTGGATTTACCATAGTTTTCTTGAATTTATGAACATAAAATCCCGATATCAATTCTCGGGATTTTTTATTTGGGTCGTGCGGATCATCAAAATAAGACAAATTGTCAATTCTCACCGGTTCATTTCTCAAAAACACGAGTCAAGTCCTGGGCAGACAACGGTTGGCTCAGAAAGAAACCCTGTACATGGTCACAAACCAAGGTGCGAAGGAAATCGAGTTGTTCAACCTTTTCGACACCTTCGGCTACCACTTCCAGGTTGAGCGAGCGCGCCATGGCAATAACCGCCATGGTTATAGCCTCACTGTTTTTATTTATCTGGATATCCTGAATAAATGACTGATCAATTTTTAATACCTTCAAAGGAAATCTTTTAAGATAGCTGAGGGATGAATAGCCCGTACCAAAATCATCCAGTGACGCAAAAACCCCTAATTTATCCAGTTCTCTCAGGATACGAATACTATATTCCAGGTCATGCATGGCCACGCTTTCGGTTACCTCAAGACGTAAACCATCACTCGAAAGCCCGGTTTCGGCCAAAATCTGAGCCACCATACCAACCAGATTTTCATCCTGAAACTGACGAGCAGAAATATTAACAGCAACCCACAAATCAGGTTGGCCTGCATCACGCCAGATTTTTACCTGCCGGCAGGCAGTGCGTAAAACATGTTCGCCAATCGGAACGATATAGCCAGTATCTTCGGCAACAGAGATAAATTCCAAGGGAAAGACTGTGCCACGTTGCGGGTGAAGCCAGCGCAATAACGCTTCAACACCAATTGTCTGACCGGATTCAAGAGACACGATCGGCTGGTAAAGGACCTGCCACTCTTTACGAGCCACAGCACGTTTGAGCTCCCCTTCCATTTCCAAGAGCGCGACCGCGCCTGCAAACATGGTGGAGTCAAATATTTGGTGGCGATTCCTGCCCAGGGTCTTGGCTCGATACATGGCCAAATCCGCATCGCGTAAAATCTCATCCGGTTTTTCATAATTTTTATGGAACATGGCTATACCGATGCTGGCAGGAGGTGAACGTTCAACCGCGCCGAGAAGGGTGGTTGTAACCAGACGCCCGCGGATCCTTTCAGCCACACGGACCGCATCGCTGACATCATGAACCTCATTGAGCAAAACAGCAAACTCATCTCCGCTCAGTCGCGAAACCGTATCTTCAGGGCGAAGGCATTGTTGGATGCGCAATGCTGTTGTGATCAGAAGCTGATCCCCGGCGCTGTGTCCCAAGCTGTCGTTTACCACTTTGAACCGGTCAAGGTCAAGGAAAAGAACCGAAAAAAGCTCATCGGGATGACGCTTTGTTCGCTCCAGGCGAAAAGCCAGGCGATCCATAAAGAGGACCCGATTTGGCAGACCAGTAAGGGCATCATGCAAGGCATCATACGCCAAACGTTCTTCGGCTTTTTTCCTCGTTGTAATATCAGTCTGCGAACCCGCCATTCGATAAGCTGTCCCCTGCCCATCCCGCACGACCATGCCGCGTGTTTGCATCCAAACGGTTCTTCCATCGGCGTGTTGCATTCGATATTCACGTTCGAGGCGCGGAGAAATACCATTTATGAGAGATGTAATATCAACACTGAATTGTTTTTGATCGTCTGCGTGAACACGCCTGAACCATTCATCAGGGCTTGTCCCAATCTCATGTTCATGATAACCAAGCATGGCTTTCCAACGCGGTGAGTAATAGATCTCATCCGTTTTGAGATCCCAGTCCCAAATACCATCATTGGTTGCGACAAGAGCTAATTCATAACGTTCTTCGCTCTTCCGCATGATTTCATCCATGTGATATTTATAGAGTGCTATTTGAATGGCAGCGGAAAGTTGGATATCGTCCACCGGTTTGATCATTAAAGCAGATGGGGTGGCAAGGCAAGCCCTGGAAACGATTTTTTCATCAACAGATGTTGAAAGTAAAATGATTGGTAGATTACTGAATGCTCGAATACGTTCTGCTGTTTCAACCCCGTCCGCAGAACCTCGCAAGTGTAAATCCATGATTACCATATCGGGAACCAACTCGCGAGTGAGAGCCACTGCCACTTCAGAAGAGGCTGCCTTGGCGATCACATCATACCCGAACTTTTCCAGACGCTGTTGAATACCAGAAACTTGATCTTCAACCAGGATGATTTTATCTGCCATTGGAAGATATTCTTTCATTGAAATAATCGGATTTGCTTGCTTCAGCGCAATTACGCAACCCGGGGTCTAACATTCCCCCGTAATTATGATGATAACCCATTTTTTAGATTCAATACATTAGGGATACCTTGCATTTTTTTATACCAAAGGTGAAACCTGGCAGAACCATATCAGCAACAAAAAATTCACCCCAGTTGCAACCGCACCAGACTGATGATTTCTTTCCCAAAACAATAACCGACCAGGATCATCAATGCTTGAGTGCTGAACACAATATTATAGAGATGTTGGGTGGATCAGGATATCCATTATTAATGGAATTTTGAATCCTGCCACAATTTCACAATATTTGGATCGAAGTGTATTCCTGATTGATCCCGGATGTATTGTTCGACTTCCTGGAGAGTGAGACCTTTTCGGTAGGGACGATCTGAGGCGAGAGCATCCCATACATCCACCACAGCAAACATTCGGGCTGCAAGTGGAATTGCTTCTCCTACGAGACCGCGGGGATAACCACTGCCATCCCACTTTTCATGATGGCAGTATGGAATATCGAGCGCCGGTCGCAGGAACTCTATTGAAGATAACCATTTATATGCATAAGTTGGGTGGTTCTTCATAATAACCCACTCTTCGTCATTAAGCTTCCCCGGCTTGTGCAGGATGGAATCGGGAATACCCAATTTGCCCACATCGTGCAATAGCGCGCCGCGCCAAATATGCTTGAGGGATTCCTCATCCAATCCGGCTGCGCGAGCAAGGTTAACGGTCATTTCGGTTACGCGCAGAGTGTGACCTTCAGTTTCTTTGTCACGCAAGTCCAAAGCCTGTGACCAACCCTGGATGGTTTTATCATAAGAAAATAGCAATTCTTCGTGCAATTGTTCAAGCTCATGCCTTTGTTCGACAATATGGCGATAGCGATTGAGACGTAACACACCTTGCAACCTGGCAAGAAGTTCGAGGCTGTCAAAGGGCTTGCTAATATAATCATCAGCGCCTGCTTTTAGCCCAGCTATTCGGGATTCCCGATCATCCAGCGCGGTGATGAGAAGAACCGGGATCTCGCCCAGAACAGGATTTGAGCGGATCAAACTACAGACTTCAAAGCCGCTCATATTGGGCATCATTACATCCAGCAGAATGATGTCAGGGCGGATGGCAGCAGCAATAGCCAGTCCTTCTGGACCACTTTCAGCAAAATGCAGGTCGTAAGGTTGGTTATAGAGCAACCCCTCCAATGATGCACGTGCTACAGGTTCATCATCGATGATGAGTATTTGTGGTTGTTTGCTCATAGTTTTACCAGCAGAAAGAATAATCGACGAAGTTAAACAAAATGGAAAATAAAACCAGGATCCCGGAACGAGTCAATTCGCGAATTTCGAATCAAATAATCATCGAGCAAATAGGTGTGGAAAATATCCAGAGATAAAGTATCAAGAGCAAATCAGGATCACCTGGCACATCGAGAGCAGTGATAGCCAACCAGGTTGGCGGCTTGTTTCAGAGCTGGAAGATCGCAAACTTAGACTACAAAGCAAGTTTACCAGTATTTACTTCAGTTTGCAGATTACAGTGTGTCGGGAACAAATTCTGACACACCGCAATGCTCTCCAGAATTTCTTGACTCTCAAGTAAATAAAATCCAGGCAATTCCAGAAATAACCCACAAAATCAATACGATGCCAGTAACAAAATAAAAGCGAAAACGAATTTCCCGAAAGAATTTTCTCCAGCCCCGGGTTGGAACAGGGGATTTGTCTCTGAAAGCAGAGTAAAGCAAAGATATTCCTGCAGCAGTAGAGATAAGCCAGGCAAACACAAGCGGAAGGAGCAAACCAATAGGTTTATTTAGCATTAAGAGGTAGATGGATCATGATTGAAATAACTTTTTTGATTTGACTACCATTATTATACCGATTGATTTTGTTTGGAACTTAGCCAATCATTCTTTTTACCTGATATTGAGGAAATCAATCTCATAATAGTTAATCCAACGCTACCAACAAAGGTTTTATTTTTTAGCCGCGTGCTCAAATTAGTACTATGTGGAGCATGGGCATGACCCAGCCAGGGAAGTAACAGGTAGTGGTTGGATGAATCGGTGAACCATATTAGGGCTATAATCAAATATATTTTCCAATAAATGTGTTCATAGGAGAGTGATATGGGATATCTGGTTGGTCTACTGATTGGATTCTTGGCCTGGTTTTTCCTGCGATATATTTTAACCTCATTCTATACGGTAGATCAGAATGAGCGGGCGGTAAAAACCATTTTTGGACGCGCCGAAAGGGTGGGAAACGCGATGACAGCAGATTCCCCCTTGGGAGAAACCCTTACAGATGAACACAAACAACGATACAACTACCCACAGGTGCGCGTTATTCAACCCGGTGGGCCATATTTTAAATGGCCTTGGGAAAAAGTATACAAGGTATCGATCGCAACGCAAACAATCAACATGGCTGTCGATACAGAAGACCCACGCGCCAACCTGGGCGGGACTATATTGGAAGCTGTCACAAAAGATCAATTAAACACAGGGCTGACCGGACAGATCCGTTATCGGGTGGCGGAAAGCAACCTATATTCATACCTCTTCGGGGTCAAGCGACCAATTTTGCACGTGATGGGTTATTTCGTCTCGGTGCTGCGGGAACGTATCGCCAGCTTCGAGGCTCCGCAGCCCGATGCTTCCCGCGGTGAGGAAATGAGTATCGTTACTGGTGTTTCGATCAATGATCTGCGCAAGAACCTGCGAGATCTGAACGAACACATGGAACGGGAATGTGCATCGTCAGCTGCCCGTTACGGTATCATACTGGATGCTTCGTTGATTACCGGTATCGATCCCCCACCTGATGTCGAATCTGCGTTGGCAGCGATCAACACCGCCCACAACCAGATATCATCTGATATCAGCCTGGCACAGGCATCCGCCGATCAAAAGATAGTACAGTCAAGGAGAGCAGTTGAGATAGAGACATTGAACGCCCAGGCGGAAGTGGAACCACTCACCGCCCTGGCAGAGCAACTTTATACTCTTCAAAAAAGCGGACCGGATGCGTTGCAAGCATATTTGCGAAATGTTCGACTACGACTATACACTCATGCACAACAAATCATACGGGAGGTGCGCTAATGGGTGCGTCCATTGTGCAATTCGTAATAGGTGCTTTGATCGCCTTCATTGGAATGTGGTTCGTCATGCCAATAGCGTTATTCTTTGTGCGCCTGGCGGGATTTTATACTATTGTTGAAGAAGGCACGTGCCAGGTATTTGTGCTCTTTGGAAGGGTGGCCGGAATTCTCAAAGAACCAGGCCTTCACATCCTGCCTTTACGCCTGGGTCCGAGCGCATTTTTAGTTAATTGGTTGGGCAGCCGCAAAGTACTGGATATGCGCCTCGATCAACAATATTTGCGCAGCAACCCGGTAAACTCTGAAGAAGGCGCCCCGATGGGCGTAGGCATCTGGTATGAAATGTATATTAGCGAACCAGTTTCCTACTTATTTAAAAATGCAGATCCACGTGGTTCGCTTGCAGCGAATGTGAGCAACGCGGTGGTGCGTTCGCTCAGTAACATGCCCTTGGAACAAATGCTGGTAAACCGGCACGGCATGAGCCGAATGGTGCGTGAAGAGGTGACGCCCAGATCACATGAATGGGGTTACAAACTTGGTTCGGTATACATCCGCAAAGTTCATTTCAGGGATTCGGGGATGATCCAGCAGATCGAGGCAAAAGTGGTAAACCGTCTGCGCCAGGTTACTTCAGCCATCAAACAAGATGGAGCAAATCAGGTTAACATCATCACCAGCACAGCTGAACGGCAGGCGGCTATTGAATTTGCCAAAGCCGGCGCAATCAGACCTCGAATTGTCGGGCAGGCGATGCAGGCAATCACCGCCAACAGCGAAGTAGCTGCTGCTGTGTTTGAAATCCTGGAAACTCAGAAGATATTGGAAAGCAAGGGTCAATTAACTCTCATTCCACAGGGCGCAGAATTGCTAAACCAGCTATTGGCTGCCCAAAAAATCGCCCAGGATTAAATTGCAGGCTTTTAGAACTGCACAATGCTGGTGTAATTGACTCGCGAATAAAAACACGCTTGACAGCGTGTTTTTATTCGCGTTATGCGAAAGAAAATGAAGAAATAGGGCGAATTGGTGATTAATCCCAAAAAATACAATAATATATAATCTGGAGAATAAACAAAAGTGGCTTACTGTTTAGGGGGAATCATGATTGAAATATAAGTACCTCTTTCTGTCTCGCTTATCGAGACCATCACGAGAGTGGTCTCGTTTTTCATAAAGTACCAGGATTTCATATTCTTTGCAGTTGTTTCATTCATGATCTGCCAGCCCTTGGCCTTCATGCCTGCCAGGTAAAAATCTGCCACATCGGCAAATAAGAGCTTGGATGAAAATGAATACATGTACATCCCCTGGGTGACGGATGTGACGAGATCGCCATTATTATCCTGGAGTATAGGAACATCAGCAGGAACACCTTCGATTGTTGTAAATGGCGTCACTACGGTCGGAATTTTTGTGTCAGTTTCTTTTATAACTACAATCCGGGTATTTCCAGGCAGTGGGGTTGACCCGGGGACCTGGCTCTCAATGGGAGGCATTACCACAGCGGTATTTTGTTTCGGGTTTAGAATTGTGCGGGATGCAAAATAAGTACCACCAAGTAAAACACAAATGAAAGCAATGATTGCGATTGCTCCTATGGCTACAAGTCCCATCTTCCAGGGTTCCGCTTTTTTTGGAACAGCCACCTGAGTTGAGGCGACAAATGTCCGACCAGGTTGCACGTTGGTAAGCTCAGCCACATCCAGGCTTCGAACTGTGGCAACATCAACTGGTATGGGAGCATAATATGTCTGCTCGCTTCGCTCAAGTTTTTCCAACGCACCAGCGAATGCGCCCATGTCTGCGAAGCGATTCTTTGGCTCCTTATCGAGAGCCTTAAAAAGAACCTGCTCGACCGATTCGGGCAGACTGGGATTAAATACTGTCGGGCGGGGCAAAGGCTCTTGCAAATGCTTAACCAATATGCCAGCCGGCGTATCGGCAGTGTAAGGTCTTCTGCCCGTTACCATTTCGTAAAAAACTATCCCGAGCGAATAAATATCGGTCGAAGGATCCGAGTTGCCCAACCATTGTTCAGGAGCCATGTAATCCGGTGTACCAATACCCGCACCCGTAGCGGTGAGCTGGGTGGAGCCTTCGGTTTCGAGCATCTTCGCAATTCCAAAATCCGAAAGAATTGGAGCGCCAGATTGACTCATCAAAATGTTGGCCGGTTTGATATCACGATGGATTATCTTTTGATGGTGGGCATAATCCAAAGCGCGGGCAATGGGCGTGAGTAAGGCAGCCGCTTTTTGATAAGGCATTGCGGTACCCATCATCTGTTTTAACGTACCACCCTCAACAAAAGGCATAACAAGATATGGCACACCGTCCTGTTCACCATAATCCAGAACTTTAAGGATGTATGGGTGGTCAAGTTTTGCCAGGGCTCTGGCTTCGCGCTGAAAACGCTTCAGAAATTCACCATCATGAAGATCTTCAATATCCACCCGAATGATTTTTATCGCAACGAAGCGCTCCAGGCTGGTATCATAAGCTTTGTAAACCGAAGCCATTCCACCCTGACCAAGTGGTTCAATAATCTTATAGCGACCGAGGTTTTGACCTGATAGATCTTTGATATTCATAATAACCTTTCAACTGCGCCAGGGCTTAGCTGTTACCGTTTCCATGGTGGTATGGGTAAACAATCTCAGTTAATCGCAGAAACCAGTACACTGCCAAAATTAAGTATAGCATTTCTTTGCTTGTAAGAACATCGAAAATGAACTGAGCCCCCGCATTACTACTTGAATCATGGCAAGTTGGATAAATATAAAGTTAAGGATTTCAAGTGACTTTCTCCAGCACATTACCACCCAAATCGGGAAAAGAAATTAACAGATTTGCAAAGCCCGGACCAATGGGTCATTAATATGATATTATGTTTTCAAAATAAGAACGAAAAGGCAAAGCCGGTGAAAACCGGCGACGCAAAGCCACGGGTCTAAAGCCGATAAAATCGGTCATGATCGCCAGGCCGCCGAAATCAAGACATAACAGCAATAGTCTTGCAGGCCTGGAAAATATCCGGGCCTGTTTTTTTTTGGAACAAATCAGAGGTCGTCATGAAACCACAAAAATTATCTCAATTATCCCGGGTGATGATGATCGGTTTGATCATCATCATGCTGGCGACTCTCAGCGGCGGTATGCCAACAGCCGCACCTTCAAACCAATCATCTTACATCATCCAAGCTACCAATACTGACTTGGCCGAGCAGTTGGTCCAAAAATATGGCGGCTCGATCACCTCGCGCCTTGATATCATCCACGCTGTTGGCGCCAACCTGCCTGATGAAAGCATATCACTTATACGGCAAGAGCAAGGTATCCTTGCAATCACCCCCAACAGCAAAGTAAATTCGGGCGATGACGATGGCGATCAAGATAAAGATAAGAAAAAAGAACGTGGCATTCCCTCCACAGATTATCCTAATGCGGTAGGAGCCGACATTGTATGGCAGGCCGGTGTAACTGGTTCAGGCGCAGTAGTTGCGGTTCTCGATACTGGTCTGGCAACCATACCTGCACTGACTGAAACGACCGGGCATAAAAGTGGCCGCATAATCGCTTGGGTAGATTTTATCGGAAAAAGCAAAAAGCCAACTGATCCAAATGGTCACGGTACGCATGTGGCCGGGATCATCGCCAATAGTGAAAAGGGACTTGATGGCGAATGGAATGGTATCGCTCCAAACGCCAAGCTCGTGGGTGTTCGAGTCTTGAACGAACGAGGCGAAGGAACATATGAGAGCGTTATCTCGGGCTTACAGTGGGTTATCGAGAACAAATCACGCTACAACATTCGCGTCGTAAACCTTTCGCTTGTTTCGCAAGTCCAATCACCCTATTGGGCTGACCCACTTGACCAGGCAGTAACCCGGGCGTGGGCGAAAGGGCTGGTAGTGATCGTAGCCGCCGGGAATACTGGCCCAGAAGCGATGACCATCACCGTACCTGGAAACAACCCCTACGCTATCACGGTTGGCGCATTTACCGACAATTACACTCCATCTGATTGGAGCGATGACTATGTTGCCCCATTCTCATCCGCAGGTCCAACCCTGGACGGATTTGGTAAGCCAGATCTTGTAGCCCCGGGAGCTCATATGGTATCGGTTGTCCCGGCCAAGTCTTACCTCGCGGACGAATATCCGGACAACGAACTGGGTTCCAATTACTTTACCATTGCAGGAACCTCACAAGCCACAGCTGTTGTATCAGGAATGGCAGCACTTGTTATATCGAACAATCCTCGCCTTTCTCCAGACCAGGTGAAAATGCGCCTGACTAGCACGGCGTATCCGTGGGTTGATGAAGAGGGTGAAAACGCATTGTACAGCATGTGGCAGCAAGGCGCAGGTCGTGCAAATGTTCCTGAAGCTGTTTTCTCAGACTCAACTGATGGCGCTAACAAGGATATGGATATCCAGGCTGATTTGGCCGGCACAAGCCATTACGAGGGTTTCGCTTATTATGATGGAGAAACGGGCACATATCGCATGCACGAACCCTTTGAAGATTGGGGCGGTGGATATGGTACCTGGGATGGCAAGTATGGCATCTGGTCCGGCAAGTATGGCATCTGGTCCGGCAAGTATGGCATCTGGTCGGGCAAGTACGGCATCTGGTCGGGCAAGTACGGCATTTGGTCCGGCAAGTACGGCATTTGGTCCGGCAAGTACGGCATCTGGTCGGGCAAGTACGGCATCTGGTCGGGCAAGTACGGGATTTGGTCTGGGGGGTACAGCACTTGGGCTGGCAAGTATGGGATCTGGTCCGGCTCTGAGGCATTGGCGGGATCCTTCATCTCCGACCCCACATTTATTGCTAATTTTGCTGAAGGCCTTGCTCCTGATGTTTCAATTTCAAATGCCACCACCTCCTTCTTCATAGAAGATCCGCAACCTTAGAAATTTATAATACGTAGAGAAAAGGTCCTGGCGAAAAATTCGCCGGGACCTTTTCTCTACTGTTGAATTAGGCCCCTATAAAAGCTATAGGGCTGCCTGTTAGTTTTTGGCCAGCCCGTATGTTGTTGGGATGAACTCAGCTTTGGATTACTTGCGCAAGGCTAACTGTCTTTTGATCTCATCCAGCTTTTGCAAATCCAAGCGAGCACCAAGTTGTTCAAATAATTTTTGAGCTAACAATAAACAAGATTTGGACAGCATCCTGTTGGATTCAGCGGTAGCGATCCGCGCAAGGCTAATTAACAAACGGCCGCGTTCCAAACGGTTGTCAGCAGCCTGGAAAATTGCTTCGGCTTCATGGCAAAGGTTTTTGGCACCCGATATATCCCCGGTAGCGAGCGCAACTTCACCCAGCAAACGCAAAGCGCGGCCTTTATCTTCAGTCTGGGCGTGCTCGCCAGACAGTTGAAGCCTTTCAAGTGCTTGTTTGCCATACTGCGCTGCTTTGGTCAGGTTATTCATGCCAAGGTAAATCGTTCCCAAGTTGACACATACATCCACCAAATATTCCTTATCATCCAGGCTTTTAAATATTTCTTCGCTGCGCAGGCTGTATTCAAGGGCAGTCGGCCAATCACTCAGGGCAATGAAAAGTTTGCATAAATGATGATTGCTTAGCGCTATGGTGTAATTTAGCCCTATCTGTTGGGCTCTGTTCCATACCTCATCTAAATATTTGCGGGCTTCTTCAGGGTAGCCGCGATCGATTTGCAATAACCCCAGGTTCGATTGCAACTCAAGTGTAGCCTCAACGTCCCCTAGGTTTGATTGCAGCTCGGCACTTCGTTTGAAATTCGCCAGCGCATCATCCCAAAATCCACGTTTCCACCCCAGGAGACCCAGGTTGTTATGAGAACGAGCAACCCCAAGAATATCCCCGATTTCCTGCCTAAGAGCAAGGCTTTTGGCTGTGAAATCGCTCGCTTCCTTTAAACGATCTTTTTGAAAATAAACACCCCCGATGCGATTATAAATGGATGAAACAACATCCAGGCGGGTTGTTTTTTCGGCCAATACCTGTGCTTGCTTAAGGTATTGTTCAGCTTCGTCCAACTTTCCGCGTCGGAAATAGATCCAACCAGTATCATTTAATATTTGAGACATCTCAGCCGGTGAATTGATGCCTTCTTGCAGCAATGTATTCCTGGCATCATTCAAACATGCCAGAGCCATATCATAATCACCTTGTCGCTCATATGTCATCCCAATCTTGCGATGTAAACCACATACTGCCTCAGCATAGGGCTTGATTTCAGCCAATACATCCTTGACGGCCTGTTGGTACGCAGTCCTTGTGGCAGAGTAGTCCCCGGCCAATGCCAGAGCATCTCCAAGACCGCTATGAACCTGCATGGCTTGAAATGTTGTATGATCTGTCTCAGGCAGAATGCTGATAGCATCTTCAAAATATTTTTGAGCCTGGGCCGTATTATAGTTTCGCCCCGATTTTTGTCCGGCCAGAATCAGGTAGTAAAGGGCGCGATCCTTGCGATCACTCCAAAAATAATGTCGGGCAAGTACATCCACCTGGTTTTCAATGTGATCTGAAGAAAGTTTTTCAATAGCACCAGCTACCAGGCCATGTAACTCCTTTCGCTCACGTTTGAGCAGAGTGCTGTAAATCGTGTCTGAAACAAGCACATGCTTGAACATATACTCCCCACCCGGTGATCTATCCGGCAGGATAAACTCACGATCAAGCAGAACAGCAAAGGAATTACTTACTTCTTCCAAGTTCACCGTAGGCACGCAATCGATCACAACTGCGCGTGTAAATGCACGCCCGATTACACTTGCCACTTTGAGAACATGACGATGGACCAGATCCAGGTTATCAAAACGGGTAAGGATCAAACCCTCAATAGTATCCGGCACTCCAAGTGTATCCAGGTTAACATCATCCGCAAGTTGCCAACGACCATCATCACGATAAAGCAGCTGGCGATCCATCAGCATTCGAAGGATCTCTTCGAGGTAGAGCGGGATACCTGAAGCCCGCAGGACAATGTAATTGCGCAAGCTCTCTGACATGTTATGAATGGCAAGAAGCTGCGAAAGGAGGCGATCGCTTTGATCAGGTGAAAGGCTTTTAAGTGACAGATCAGTAAAACGCAATCGAAGTAGTTCGCTGGCTTTCTTCACGATTGCAGACAACTTTTCATCCATAAAGGTTCGCGAAATTGCGACGATGACAACCGGGTTTTTTGCGAGAATATCGATAAGGAAATCCAGAAGATCGAGAGACCCTGCATCTGCCCAATGTAAGTCTTCTAGTATCATGACCACTGGTTTTTGACGCGCTTCGGCCAGGATGAATTCGCGCACCACCAGGAAAATCTGCTGGCGAAGTTGATCAGCAGCCAGATATTCAATGCGCTTTGCAGCGCTGGGATTTGAGAGTGGGAGCGACAACATATGCTCGAGGTAAGGTAAAATTTCATCCACTCGATCGGGTAACACAAGCCTGAGGCGTTGAATTAAACGCGATTGGCATTCATTTTTTGGGGTATCAGCATCTGCTTCAAGCAGTCTAAGGAGAACATCCTGGAAGATCCAGTATGAAACCCCCTTACGATAAATAAGGCTGTAACCTTCCTGAATTTGGACGGGCGCCTGGGAAAGGAAAGATTTAAATTCAGAGATCAAACGACTTTTGCCGATGCCGGCCTCGCCACTTACTGCCACAAACCGGCCAACATTCTCGCTCACCATGGCATTAACAGTCTGTCTCAAGCGCTCAAGTTCGCCATCGCGCCCTATCATCGGGGAATATAAACCCTCTATACCGCGGACTGAACCAGGCTTAGCGCGGGTACCGGTGACACGGAAGGTCTGGACCATGTAGTCAATGCCCTTTAATTGGAGCTGGGCATGAGATTCAAATTCGAACAGATTACGAACCTGGCGATATACCACATCACTGACAAGAATAGTATCAGGTTCGGCTGCAGACTCGATCCGGTTGGCCAGGTTGACCACATCACCGATGGCAGTGTAGTTCATCATCATGTTTGAACCAATACCACCAACAACAACGCTGCCCGAATGCAGACCTATATGCGCCTTTATTTCCGATCCAACCCGCTTATTTAACTCAATGCTGATATCCTTGAGCCCCTCCAGCATATCAAGGGCAGCGCGAATGGCCAACTCAGCGTTGTTCTCATGAGCAATTGGTGCGCCAAACAGCGCCATCAGGCCATCACCGGTGAACTTATCTACAATCCCATCGTATTTATAAACCGAATTGGCGAACATTTTGGTGCATTTCTGAACGAGCTCATACAATTCTTCGCTGTCAATTTTTGCAGATAATGCCGTGTAACCCGAAAGATCCACAAACACCACAGTCACCTGGCGGCGCTGGCCTGCAGCTTCCAGACCCGCCAGGCGGAACCGGTCCAGGAGGTCCGCACCAATTAACGCCCCTAGTGAAGGATTAGCTTCGGGCGTAGCTGCCGGCTCAACTGAAGGCAACATGCCAGTACCCAGCAGACGCAGTCCGCAGTTTCCACAAAAGCGCATATTGGCCGGGTTGACAAAGCCGCAATTTCTACACTGAATGGTCATGAGATGATGAACTTGAAATCGAGAAAAAAGATTTGATTTGCAACATAAAATTCCGCTCGGTCATCAAGGCAGATTGGCGGCACGCAAAAAATGGCGATGTTCTTTGTATCATTTTTTATTATACAATTTCCAGATATGAGCGGACGGAACTTACATTAATGCAATGTAATTGATGTATAAAAACCTGAATTCAATCCAATTTTGGCGTGGATCCTTCAATCAAGGTGTAATTCTCAGAAAGCAATCAACCATCCGCCATTTTTTTCTTGTTGGATATCTGCTCTCCATGAATACCAGTGGGTGACCATTCGATCCAAGTTGCACATGCATTTTTGGGGATTTTATCAAAAGCATTTTCAAGTGGAATGGAATAAACATGACATAAAAATACCGCCAGAGCCAGACCATGGGAAACAACCAGTATTGTCTCATCTGGATGTCGTCGAACCAATTCAGTCATGGCTGGCACCACCCGGTTGGATAGGTCAATGAGTGATTCGCCACCTGGAGGACGTGACCCAACAGGGGAGCGCAGGCGTTCAGCCCATTCCAACGGGTATAGCAATGGTATATCAATACCAAGTTTGCCTTCCCAATCACCCATGTTTATTTCACGCAGGCCCGGATGGGTGATAACAGGCAAATTGTGAGTTTTTGCGATAATCATGGCTGTTGTCAACGCACGGCCCAGATCGCTACTGTAAATGGCAGTGAAATGTTTAGCAGCCAACTCATTGGCAAGCTGGGACGCCTGCGCCAAACCAGTGGAATTTAACTCCTGGTCGACACGCCCCTGCCAGCGGCCTTGAACATTCCAATCTGTCTGTCCATGACGAACCAGACACAATATTGTCATTAATGGTCTACCTTGAAAATAAATTTTTGAACGAATGATCAGGTTCTGCTAGATTTGATCATATGCATGAATAATATTATTTGCCTACTTTCTTGTGTGATTTCAAATAAGCATCTATTCCGATCATGGGCGGGCGTTCATGTTCAATAATCTCTTCGACGTCAAGGTAGTAACCACCAGCTGCATGACGGATAAGTTTCATGGATTTGTTGACATCCTCAACCATCTGCTGACCATAACGTTTTTCCAACTTGCGCAGGAAAGCCTGAAGAATAACGAATGACATTTTACTCAAGGCTTCAAGAGTCTGATTATGGTGGATGCGCTCAAGCAGGTCAACCTGCGCGATGGAAGCAAGGCCATGGGTATCAAATGCATCGATAAGTAAACCAGTTTCTACACCGTACGTGGAAAAAAAAGGCACTTTTTCCAGGAAGGAGCGGCGGGCAGCATATTCACCAGACAAAGGTTGGACAACCCCTGAAAGTTCCGGGTAAAACAGATTAATCATCGGGCGGGCAGTCAGTTCAGTAACCCGTCCCCCACCTCCCGCCTCAACCTTATTGCCAATTTTAAGTGGGCGGCGATAAAAACCTTTGACGAATTGAATGCGAGGATTAAGCAACAATGGGCCTAGAATGCCATAAACAAAGCGAGGATGAATGTTAAAAATATCTGTATCGATCCAGGCGATGATGTCACCGTGAGTTACCAGCAAACTTTTCCACAGACCCTCACCTTTGCCTCCACGCGGACCAAGTTCCGGCAACAATTCCTGGTGAATAAATACCTTAACACCCAGATCCTGAGCAATTTCCCGGGTATGATCAGTGGAATTCGAATCAATAAGAACGATTTCATCCAATAAAGGCACATCCCTCATCAAGCTGTCCCTTATTGTCCGGATCACATTTGCCACTGTTTCTTCTTCGTTGAGAGCCGGTAAGGCTACACTGATGGTAAGACCATTCCGCTCCTTTAAATCCATGAGCTCTTTTAAATTTGAAAATTCATCCGCATGAAATGTGTTCTCGGCAAACCACTTATCCACCAAAATTGAGATAGCCTGGCTGCCGAAAGTCTCGTCAGGTATTATCTGCGGCATTGGTCGCCGGCTTTTTACAGCCAAAACTGCTGTTGTGGTGTTATTCATCACTGTATCGGCCACCGGTCCAAGAGAAAGTGGGCTATTGAGCGGCTGGGCTGTTGTTCCCATGATGATCAGGTTAAAATCGGTGGCTTTACTCAGAATAGCCTGGACCGGATCTGATGTTGTTAAAACCTCTTTCTCAACATCCGGAAGTTGAGATAATACTCGCTTCAAACCACTGAATGGCGCATCGGTACGGACGTGTCTTTCATCTGGCGCATTCAAATGCAATGTGGTGATCTTACTTTCCCGGAAACTGAGACCCATACGCAACGCAAGTTCTGCGTGCGGGCCGCCACGCAAGGGAATTAGAATGCGCAGAGGTGTTGTGGGGAAGGATCCTCGTAACACGCCAACATTACAAGATGGGCGCATGAGTGCATCGGCAGGTGTGATACCAAGTGCATCGAAATCCACATTCCAATCCAGGAGTAAAAGATCAGGCTCTTCATCCTGGACGATCTTGATCAGGTCATTCCAAACTTGATAAGATACCACAACCCGGGTGCGACTTCGAATGGGAGCTTCCGCCGAAATCTTGCGCAGATACTGGCGCATTTGACGAGCAACTGCAGCACTAAGACTCAGTGACTCACCTGTCGCAACCGGGACAAGCCCAACGATGGTGATTTGCGCATCCAAAGCCTGCGCAAATTGCAATGAAGCATGCTCTTGATGACCATAAAATACCGGGACAAGTACACTGCGGAAGGATGTAAATTTTGGTTTCTTCATTTGGAACCTGTTTCCTGGGCGAAGTCTTCCTGGTTTGCCGCGAAAAGGGGAGCGATCTTTTCGACATAGATCCGTTCCCAAATGTTGTGCTGGCGGGTGCGAACTGCAAAGCGATATACCGGGCTTGAATCCAAGTAGCGGGCAATACGCTCTGCTACGATAAGCGGGTCATCTTCCACTGAAAAATATTCGATATCAGCCCCACCCAAAGCCTTCAACGGGGCAAGGTTTGTGCAAAAGACAGGGCAACGGCAAAGGGCAGCCTCAATAAGTGGGATACCGAATCCTTCTTCGCGACTTGGCAGGATAACTGCGTCCGCGATGCGGTAATAATCTGCTATCACATCATCGGGCAGATATTCCTCACTCAATTCGGCAAGGAAATGGGCACTACCAACCAGGGTTAGTTCCTGTCGAATTTGAAGTAATTGCGCCAAGTAAGCCTCATTTGCAGGATTATGAGCTCCAAGTGGACCGGTTACAAGCATGCCAGCTTGCGGATAATAATCACGCAGATTGGCAAGGATGCGCAGAGCCATTTCCAAATTTTTGCGAGGGGTAATACGCACAGGCAGCAACAAAAGGGGCGCAAACTTGAATAAATCAAGTTGCTTGATACCGGCAACAGTTTGTGATCCAAGTTTTAAAAATTCCTCGATATCCACACCATTTGGGACCACCCGCACTCTATCCCTAGGAATCCGCATCAATTCAGATAATTCAACCTGTCTCAAGGAAGATACCACTACCTGGCGGACAGCAGGCCAATCGGTGCGAAGCAGATCCCATGGATATCCATCGTGTAATTCGCCCCGGTATCGATCAGTGGTCCAGGCCAGATCATGATGCCACAATATCAACCGAGGAAATCCAGGTGTAGTGTTCAGCCTGTGCAGCGCAGCAGTCAGAGGCAGGTTTTTATTAAGTGAACAAACATTGTGAAGGATTAAAAAATCCAGATCGCGCGTCACCGTTTGGAGCTGAAATATGAGCTCATCAACAATGATATTAAAAAGCGCAGGGATACGACCTTGGTCCAATTCTGCTTTGATTTCCAAAATCCGAGGATTACGCGAACCACCCAATGGCAGTGGGACAAATTCGACATCATCACGCCAGGCTTGACCCTGAGCTGCAATCACGCGTACTGCATGGCCTGCTTCCGCCATCAATTGGGCCTGGTGAGCGAGCACGCTTTCGACACCACCTACCACAGGAGGTGCCGCATAGTGCAATAAACCGATTTTCAAGGGATTTGTTCCTTTCAAAGATTCGAACGCAAAGACATCTTTTACCACTGTCAGAACTGGAATAATGATGATCTTCTCAGATCATACACCAAGGCAGTCGGTTAGAAGCAGTTGAAGGTGACGCTCGAGAACTGTATATGAATAATATCGCTGGGCAAGCTTGTAATTCTGTTCGGCATTTTCCTCAACTTCATCCCGATAGGTTAACCAGCGACGAACCCGGTCTACGGTATCTTCATCAACAAAACCATTAAATTCAATGACTGCAAAACCCTTAGGTTTAATATCCACTTCGTAAATGGAGTAGTTGTTCACCACCAGCGGACGATGATAGTAAATAGCTTCCAGAAATGCATTTCCGAAACCTTCAATACTGGATGGATAAGTGACAATATCTGCCTGGGGATACACATCCGCCAGGGTGTAAATTTTCCTGCCATCCGGAGTCAAACCACGCACATCCTGGACGATATTTGATTCGAAATTTACTGTGACATTTAATAATTTGGCAAATTCGCGCACCCGATGTTCATAATGGGTGCCTTCATCACCGGAAGCATGTGAGATCACCAGCTTGGCTTTCACTCCCACCCGGCGGGTGAGTTCGATGGCATGCTCAATACCTTTTCGTTGAATAATGCGCGTGGGCTGTAAGAACAAGAATTCATCTTCCGCCACACCCAAATCAGCACGAGCAGTGACGGCATAATCATCCAGCGGTGAAGGGCGCTTATCAAAATCCATCACGTTTGGAATGATCATCGATGATAAACCAGTGCGCGAAGCGAGTTGGGCAGATGCCACTGAGTTGATGACAACATGACGGATGGATGGCAGATTGGCAGGAAAAGCCATGGCGAGATAGTCATTTACACAACTAACCAAAAAACGCTGACGCTCCCAAAAAAAATCGTGATGGTGGGCAATGGTTGGGTAACCAGTTTCGGCAATAAACTCAGTAATTGCCAGGCCAAGCGGCAAATTGACCGGAATGGAAAGCGCATTTTCAACGATGAGAAGATCCAATTCAAAGTTACGGGCAAAAGCGTAGAGCGATTGTTTTAAATATTCCTTAAGCTCCTGCACCTGGCGCGAAATGTGAGCCGGGCGAATATGCAGAGAGAAAGTATCCTTATACAAAGATACCAATTCAGGGTTTTGGGCGCGGGCCTTCGCTGCGACCACCCAGTCTCCGGCAAAAGCAATCTGGGTGATGGCATCAATTGCTTCATGACGGTAGAATGCCTCCGGAATTACCAGGCTGCGATCAGCGGGACGATCGCTAAGACCCGAAAAGTAGAAACATTTTTGTCCAAGGCGTTCGAGCACTTCAGCCCACTTGGCAGTTTCAAGTGAAACACCATCGGTCCCTGCGAAACGTGTTGAAATAAAACCGATATTATGACTGACTGGCTTTTCATTTGGACTCACGTAAAACTCCTTTTAGAGAAAACCCTGGGATTTATATTTCTATTAACCAGTTTTTTGACTTTTCCTACCTATAAAATACTGCTGGATTGTGTACAGATTGAAGCTACCCTTTTAAGATAGTAATCCAGCAAGTTTGATATGGATCAAGAGAAAAAGCATCATCATGATTGATTGATTTTCCAGAGATAAGATCCACCAGCACGGACCGCCCGGTTGAACTGGAAAAAATGTTGGCAAAATCGAGTGAAAGGCTCTGTGTAAATGAACTGACATTTTGTAAGCATAACACACCAGCACCGGAGCGGGGAGATGTGCGCATTAAGGCAAAAACGGAACTGCTGAAATTGAACACCCTTTGTAATCCATAAGGATCAAAAGCCAACGAACCCGCTCGAACGCGCAACAACCTGGCGAGGCCGCCAAACACACGGCTACGCAGGTGATTATTATCAGACAAATTTCCTTCAAGCTCCAAACGACTACACTTTTGACGGTTAATAGTTCGATTTGCCCCGGAAAGAATAACCCCTTCAGGCCAACCACGTGAACCGAACAGGCTGTGGAAATATATTCCAGGCATGCCGATTACCGAGAACATAATAGCATGCGCCGCCAGGAAACGACTCACATGGATGTCAATCTGGCCATTATCATTCAAACCCGAGAGAGCATCAAAGTAGTTAATGTTTAATTCGTAAGGGCTTAGGGAACCATCCGAATTTTGTTTTTCGGAAACAAACCCACCTCGTGATCTTACCTGCTCCACCAAATCATGGATGGCACTTTCAGGCAGAATGCCCCTGACAGGATTTATTCCAATACCATCATGTGATGCCAAAAAATTAAAAAACGTAACTTTTCCAGAGGGTAATTGCAGGCCTGCGGCCCACTCCGAGAGAACGCCGGCATCGGAAGTATACATAGTATGCAATACCAGCGGCGGCAGTGCAAAGTTATAAACCAGTTGCGCTTCATTCGCGCCATCACCAAAATAGGAGATGTTATTATGATGCGGCACATTGGTTTCCGAGATCAACTTTATGTGCGGCGCAATCTCATCAAAGATGGAACGCAATAGCTGAATTACCAGATGCGTCTGGGGCAAATGAATGCAGGTTGTGCCAATTTCCTTCCACAAGTAGGCAATGGCATCCAGGCGAATAAACTCGGCACCTTTAATCGCATAAAAAAGCAGCAGGTCTATGATCTCCAGTAAAACCTGAGGATTCTTATAATTTAGATCAACCTGATCAGCACTGAAAGTAGTCCACACGTGTTTACCTTCAAAAAGGGTAAGCAATGGCAGGGCGCGAGGCCGGACAACCATGGAGAGATCAGGGTCGTTTCTCACCGAGATAAAAAAATCAAGATAATATGGATCCTCCCGAAGAAAAGCACGGAACCAGGCGCTCTGCGCAGAAATATGATTTATTACACCATCAAACATTAACCGAAACTTCTGCCCGAGGCGCTCGATATCCTGCCAGGAACCCAGGTTTGGGTCCACCTGACGATAATCGCTAACGGAAAAACCATCATCAGAAGTGTAGGGATAAAACGGCAGGATGTGAATACAATTCACAAGATCATGGAGATATTCCTCACAAAAATCAGCCAAGGAGGTCAACGGTGCGTTACCCGGCTCGGTGACTTGGTCACCATAGGTAATCAACATGACATCCTTGTGGTTTAGCTGACCATCTCGCGCAACTGGCGAGAGAAGTATGACCGGGAAGGTATCCAGCCTGGCTTGCAAGGATTCCAGGAGGGTGGAAGCAGCGGGTTTTCCGTACAGCTGGGTAAGGATTTCAAGCCAGAGAGTGTTATTTGGCATGGAGGCTATTTATGGTTCGAATTCCACTGCGAGGATGGCGTAAAGAAAAAAAGCAGGTCATTAACCACATATCTAAGCTTATACTGCATTATAAGTTAATAATAACTGGCTTGGAAAATCCCGAGAAGGTATTTACGTGCCCCATTGGGGGGATGAAATTTAAAGGTAAAACCACAATACGAAGCAATCTTTGGGGAATCTAAACGCAACCAGGATGACACGATCCTTCTAATTGAGTTGGTAACTCAAATTAGTTTCTTCATCAAGATAACCAGGCCCCTTCCTTGTGATGTGTTCATAATAATCATCCTGATTTTTATCCATCAAATTATTTTTTTATAAGGGTAAAATGACCGGCAAGAATAAATTCAGCTCCTGATGAAGCGAACCAAAAATCACAGGATTAGTATTTATTTTCAGGCATTATCCCGGGCGTCTACGGGATGAGGCTTCATACAACCCATGACAATTAATCAAACCAACAGATAAAAAACTCACCCCAATGGATGACTTTGGAGTGAGTTTTATCTTCAGAAAATCAATCTATACCTTGCAAAGTTAATTGCCGCAAGGGAGCACATTGCGCCAGTTTTCTACAAAATCGTTGACAATTTGTGTACCAGTTACTCCATAACTCAATGTCAACTGACGGTTGGCAATCTCGCCACAGGCATTATCCTTCTCAACATAATCCCAGGAGCCGAGGGCGTATTTATACTCGATTTGCGTGCTCTCCTTACCGGTGAGAGTGATGTTCCAATGGGTGGCATCAACACGGGTCAATGACACACCGTC
>Ga0172368_10001099_pt1 | contig 37721 bp, 25 predicted proteins | sample Lak11m_FD_114540 | JGI IMG/M metagenome (GOLD analysis project Ga0172368, IMG submission 114540) | Freshwater microbial communities from Kabuno Bay, South-Kivu, Congo - kab_022012_11m | ecosystem: Environmental > Aquatic > Freshwater > Lake | place: Democratic Republic of the Congo: South-Kivu... | reverse complement strand
GATATCATGACTGAGGTCATTGACGCGGAATACATTTGCCTGGGTTCACCGGCGTTGAACGGCAGGATGATGCCCACGATGTCGGCTTTCCTGACTTACCTGACAGGCCTCGCTCCGAAGGACCGGAAATCCATCGTTTTCGGTTCCTACGGTTGGGGTCCCCGCCAGATAGACGAAATGGCAGGGATCCTGAGCGATTCAGGGTTCGATGTCATTGCAAAGGAGAAGATCAAATACGTTCCTTCACCGGAAGACCTGGCCGGTCTCAAAGAACGGATTTCAGCCCTGTTACTTTAGCGTTCACTTGCTTCCCAACAGCCGGAGCGCCAGGTAGGCCATCATTCCCGTACCTGCTGGAATAGCCGATTCATCAACATCGAATTCGGGATGATGCACGGGCTTGGTAAAGGTGTCGTTTCCGGTGCCCAACCGGTAAAACAGGGCCGGAAACCGCAGGGCATAGCGGGCAAAATCCTCGCCTGTCATCCGGGAGGGAATATCTTTAATCCTATCCGGCCCGGCATATTCGCCTGCAAACTGAACAGCCTGTTGTGTCAGTTCAGGATTATTGGAAAGGGACGGGTAGCCTTCAACGATCCTGCACTCCACTTCGGCTCCCATGGACTTGGCAATACCGGTAGCCGTCCGCTGGATCTCCTCATGAGCAGCCTTTCTCCAGTTTTCATCCATGATCCGGAAAGTGCCTTCCAGGTGGGCCATTGCCGGGATCACATTGGTCGTCCCCCGGGCATCGAATTTGCCGAATGAAAGGACAGCCGGCACATCGGGCGGAATTTTGCGGCTGATCACCTGCTGAAGGGCCACGACTATATGAGAGGCGATCAGGACCGGATCGACCATCCGGTGAGGGAGCGCCGCATGGCCACCGGTTCCCCTGACCTCGATATAGACCTCATCTGTTGAGGCCATGTAGGGTCCTGCCCTGAAACCAAAGTGACCGGCAGGCAATTCGGGATAGACATGCTGGGCCAGTATGAAATCAGGTTCAGGACTGTCAAGCAACCCGGATTTCAGGACCTGTTCCGCTCCGCCGGGCAGGAGTTCCTCACCGGGTTGAAAAAGGAACCGGACAGTGCCTGTAAAATCCTGTTTGCGCGAGGCCAGGATCCGGATCGCCCCGAGCAGGCAGGCCATATGCACATCATGCCCGCAGGCATGCATGATCCCGGGTTGCACCGAGCGGTATTCCGTTTCATTTGCCTCTTCAACCGGCAAGGCGTCCATTTCGGCCCGCAAAACCACATACCTGCCTCCAGAACGGCCCTGTACAACTCCGGTGATACCGGTCACGGCCGTCCTTTCATGGATGATTGCCCAGGAATCCAGAATCCGGCCGATGAAATCCGCTGTTCGATTTTCCTGAAAAGAGAGTTCCGGATTGGCATGCAAACTTCTCCGGATGGCTGTCAGTTCAGCACCCATTTCCAAAGCCTGCTTCCTGATTGATTCTTTCAGCATAGGATGTATTAAAAATCAAGACTCAGCGAAAGATAGCAGATCCCCGGCTGGATCTCGTAATTTTCTACTCCCCAGGCATAGTCAAGCCTGACAAAATACCCGAGAAGCCGGCTCCGTACCCCCACACCGTATCCAGCCACAAACGGGTGGTTGCCCTGGTCTATCACGATGTAAAACGGTCCGTTCTCGATTATTTTCCTGTTCAGGTGATTGCGCTTGCTCCAGGGAGTGGGCCCGCTCCATGCGCTCCCGAAGTCAAAGAAGCCGATGACCTGGAAATTGTTCAGGAAATCCGAGTTGAGGGGTTTGTTGGCAAAATACCTGAATACAGGCCAGCGCAGTTCCGTATTAAATACGATGAAATTGTTCCCGTTCCGGATGTTCTGGTGGAATCCCCGCATGTTGGTAGCCAGTGCCTGGTAGACAAAATTCTGGGTAGTATCGATCGGATTGCTCCCATCAAAAGCGGATCCGGTCCTTGATAAATACATCCAGTTGTCCACTCCGCCCATATAATAGATCAGACGGCTGCCGCCGAAAGAGGTGCTTCCTGCCAGGCGGTTAGCCCAGATGAGCGAGCGGTGAAGCGGCAGGTAATGACGGAAATCGGCTCCCAGGATAAATACATCGGACCAGTTGCCGTTTACCTGCTGGTAATACTCCCCGAAAACCTTGTACCTCATTCCTTCGAACAGGTTCAGGGTGATCATCCGGGTATTGTCAAACACATACTCCAGCTTGGTTCCCGCCCAGAATTTGGTTATGCCGTTCCGGATCAGGTTTTGCTGGTCGGTTGACATGAACTGGTAATCGTCGATCCTGCCGTTGAATGTACCCCTGATTGAACTGACCTGGCTGAATGGATATTTCAGGATGAAAAAAAGTTCCTGAGTGGCTGCTTTCACGACGGAATAATCATCCGTATAGGCTTGGTAAACCTGCCTGTGGAAAATGATCTCCTTGTCCAGCCGTTTTTTAAGGTTCTCGAAACTTAACAGGTACTCGTTGGAGTTAAAGTCGGTTCCGAAACGAACGCCGGCCACCAGCTTGTAATCCTCAAACAGGTCCTGGGTGCCCACCTTGAAGAGCATGTTAAAACCGGGATTGTAATAGGGAGCGCCTCCGGTAAAGGCCTGGTAGGAGGCATTCAGAAAGGTGAAATCCACCTGGGAAGCCAGGTAATTGATGTAAAAACGGGGCTGATAGATCCTGACGGCCGGAAGGTAAAACTCCCTTCCGGTGAGGGGATCTTTGGTCTTTGCAGCCGAACCCTGCGCACGCCGGCTCATATCCCGGTTTAACGCTTTTTCCGATTCAAAAAGGTAATTATTGACATTGATCTCCTGGTTTGAGGGTTTGGCGGAATCCTGACCCAGCAAGGCCAGCCGCCGGGGGGGAGTGGGCGTGATGACCGGGCTTTGTGCGGGCAGGTGCTTCAAACTGTCGGCCTGTTCAAGGTCACGGTTAAGTTTCTTCCGGTAAGAGGTAGACTCGAGTCCACCATCAGCCAGAGGATTGCCGGGTATCAAACCCCGGAACAACTGGTATTTGCCATTTACGTAAAGGAGTTCGGACAGGTCACCTTCGGGTGAAACTGAGTGGTCCAGAATATTTCTTGAATAATGCGTGAGGGGCCGGGTTACAGAATAAAAGGAATAATGGACCGTGGTGTCGATGGCAATCACCGTGCTGTCATACTGTGCCTGGTAGCGGTTCAGGATGCCGTTGTCATCACCCAGATAGTAATAATTCCCGTCTACCGGATGGTAAGGCTCCATGCGTTCCGAGAAACCCGGTTCGTCAATTCTCGTCAACAGGTCGGATTTGTTCGTGTAATCATAAACGAACATACCGTTTACCAGAGAAACCTCCCGGCTTTCTTTCTGCCCTTCCAAAGAGAGATCGGCGCGGTTGCTCAGGAAAAGAATCTTACGGGAATGATCAATAAAACGGGGATTGAAGTCACCAGCTTCATCGTCGGTTATCCGTTCACTTGTATTGGCCATTAGGTTGTAAACAAAAATATCGGTATGTCCATTCAGGACAGCCGAGAGTACCAGGTTCAAGCCGTCATCGGAATAACTGAAATCCAGAATCTTGTCATAATTTTCAATGAGCTGGTGCTCCCATTTACCGGTTTCGAGGGGGAAGAGGCTGAGCCTGACGACTCCCTTAAAATCCATGATCATGGAGAGCAATTGCCCGGTAGGGTGCCAGGAGAGGACCGGGAACGTCAGGTCCTCGATCTGGCCCAGCTTGGCTCCCGTCTGATAGATCTTTTTGGATTTGCCGGTCTGCTCATCATGCAGAAACACACGTATCTGGCCCTCGCTGTTCGAAGCATAGGCAATATACCTTCCGTCAGGACTGATCCGGGCTCTCAGGTATTCAGTCCCTTTCCGGTTCCTGATCTTCAATTGCGGGTATTCAGGCAGGCTTCCCTGGTGAGCCGGTTCGGCAAACCGGGTTTTATAGAAATGCTGCCATTCATAGCTCAACGCGTTGAGGGAGGTTCCCAGGACATTGAGGAAACCGGCCGAGGCACTCCTGTTGATCCGGGTAAAATAAATGATGGTCGGAATGACCGACCGGCCGAACGACTCTGAGATGAAATACCAGATGGACTGACCGGCGTAAACCGCATCCTGCCCTTCGAGCCGGTTGAACTTCTTGTATTTTCCCGACAGGATGCCATCCTTGACCCGGTTTTCGGTTTCAATATCCCAGCCTTTTGACAGAAACGCGAACAGTCCCTTGGTATACCAGTCCGGAAGGTTCAGGAGGGCCGAGGAAGTCATGCGGTCACGCACATTCCCGCCGTAGAGCATTTCAGTGAAGATCACTTCGGCAATGGCTGAGAGGATCTGCTGGTCAAACTTCCGGTAGTCCCCTTCGAAATAGAGGAAGACTTTGTTGTCCAGTATCTTGGTCACCCCTCCGATATTGGTTTCCTCCCTGCCGGAAATCAGGCCGATGTTGCTCTGGCGGTATGCGGACAGCTTGTTGTAAACGATAAAGATGATCCGCTTGTCCAGCGTGTATTCAAGGAAATTTTCAAGGCGGTTGATCTCGCGGAAGGCAAAGCGGCTCACATATTCCGCCAGTTCGCGTCCGTTCGGGTAAAAATATACATCGAACCGGTCATGCCGGTAGAAGGAGGCAAAGAACTCACTTTCCAGAATGTCCCCTCTCGGATATTGTATCCTGTTCTTGCCGAAGTTCATGCTCAGCCCGTTGTAGAACTGGGCGGTTGCAGGATTGACCGCCAGCAGGAGGATTCCGGCCAGGAATCCCAGTTTTATCAAGGGTTGTCTGAACATCGTAAATTGACGGTTGAAATTATTAATTTTGGTTGGTTTTTTGATAGAAGCCCGATAATATGAAACAATTGGCACTGATCATTTCCTTGTTCATCCTGGGCGGATGGGTCTGCAATAATTATGCCCAGTTCTCCGAACCTTCCATCAGTTTTAACCTGACCAGCCATAATTTCGGCAACATGAACGAGCTCGACGGGATTAAAAGCTGCGAATTCGAATTCATCAACAATGGTAGTCAGCCCTTAATTCTTTTTGACGTGACCACGACCTGCGGATGCACGGTTCCCGAATGGAACCGGGAACCGGTCGCTCCGGGTGCCAGGGGGTTGATCAAGGTTGACTTCGATCCCCTCGGAAGGCCGGGAGCCTTTCGCAAAAGTATCACGGTTAAATCAAATGCCAGGGAATCAACGGTTCAGCTTTACATTGTCGGATTGGTCAATCCCAAGCCCAAGACCATCGCAGATGACTTTCCGATCCGGATGGGCAAGATCCGGCTTTCCACGAATCACCTTTCCATGGCGACGGTTTTCAAGGACCAGGTCAAGACTGCCACCCTTGAATTCTATAACGATTCCGACTCGGCTGTCGCAGTAACCCTGGCTGATCTTCCGCCCCACCTGGCTGCCCGGGTCGATCCCATAAGCCTTGAACCGGCCAAAAAGGGAGTCATCAGCATCACCTATGATGCAAACCAGAACAGTGATTGGGGATTTGTCATGGACCGCCTGTACATGACGGTTGATGGTCAGCTCTACCCGGATAATATACTGGCTGTCAGTGCCCAGCTGGATGAAGACTTCGCAAGCTGGACCCCTGAGAAGAAAGCCCGGGCGCCCAAAGCCGTCCTCAGTGAGGACTCTTTCAATTTCGGAACGATAACGGCAGGGCAAAAGATAACGCATGATTTCATCCTGAAGAATACAGGGAAGGATCCCCTGGTGATCAGGAAAATCTCGACCACCTGCGGCTGTACGGCATCCAAACCCGGGACCTACGAGATCCAGGGCGGAAAAGAGACAACCATTGCCTGCTCCTTTGACAGCCGGGGAAAAGCAGGGAAGCAGTTTCAGACGGTTACGCTGATCCTGAATGATCCTTCGGCTTCTTCCCTCGTCATTCGTCTTATCGGTACCGTTTCCTCCAGCGGAAAATGATCTGACATGGCAGAAAAAGGGAAAAAGCACGGGACAGCCCTGAAAGTAAATCCCGGGATCGAGCAGCCTCCTTCGGTGGATCCGCAATCGGCCGGAAGGTTCCTGCGGAAGAGAAAGCCTCCCCTGACAGCTGAAGAATTGGCGCGTGGCATCCTGGCAGGCAACCGGACCTTGCTGAGCCGGGCCATCACCCTCGTTGAAAGCCGGAAACCGGAGCACCAGCAGGTTGCCCAGGCAATCATTTCGATGTGCCTTCCGCATGCCGGAAAGTCCGTCAGGATCGGAATTACCGGTGTCCCCGGAGTCGGGAAAAGCTCCTTTATCGAAGCTATCGGCTCGCATCTCACCCGGCAAGGCAAAAAGCTGGCCGTATTAGCGATCGATCCCAGCAGCCTCAAGTCAGGGGGAAGCATATTGGGAGATAAAACCCGGATGGAGACCCTGAGCGGCGATCCCAACGCTTTTATCAGGCCTTCCCCGTCAGCCGGTTCCCTCGGAGGGGTGGCCCGGAAAACCCGCGAAACGATGTTCCTTTGCGAAGCAGCCGGCTTTGATGTGATCTTTATCGAAACGGTGGGAGTGGGCCAGTCGGAAACGGCCGTACACTCGATGGTTGACCTTTTCCTTCTCCTGATGCTCGCCGGAGCCGGGGACGAAATCCAGGGGATCAAGCGTGGGATTATGGAAATGGCCGATCTGATTGCCATTACCAAGGCCGATGAAGACAATCTGAAAAAGGCCGAGTCAGCCTGTATCGAATACCGCAATGCCCTTCACCTCTTTCCACCGACCGAAAGCGGCTGGATACCCCGCGTGGTTGCCGTCTCTGCAAAGGCAAATACAGGATTGACAGATCTCTGGAGCCTTATTGAGGATTACCTGCAACAAGCCAAGGCAAGCGGATATTTTGAGAGGAACCGCCTGGACCAGTCACGTCACTGGATGTACGAAACCATCCGCGAGGATCTCCTCCACCATTTTTTCAGGAATCCTTCCCTGTCTCACCAGATCCGTGAAACCGAATCCCTGGTTGCCAGTGGAAAATTATCTTCCTATCAGGCAGCAGGCCGGTTACTCGACCTTTACTTCAGACAGCTCAATCCCGGCGTCGAGCCAAGAAAAGAAATCCGCCGGGGTTCCGTTGATCCTCTCGTCTGAACGTTTGTGCCCGAGCCTTACAATGACAGTTTGAGTGGCAGGCAAAATGATCACGTATTGGCCGTTGAGCCCCCGCATATAATAGACCTGCCTTCCCTTGTAGGTCATCATCCACCATTGCCACCCGTAGTAATCGACCGGCTTTCCGTTCTCATCGGTCAGATGGGAAACCGGGGTGAGCGCCTTGGTGAGGAAATCCTTTGACACCAGCTGCTTCCCGTACCAGTTCCCGTTAAACAGGATCAACTGGCCGAAACGGGCAAAATCGCGGGCATTGGAATTAAAACAGCAATAGGCCTTTTCGATCCCGTCGGGTTTGTCGATGCACCACCAGGCATCGTGGCTGGCGCCCATCGGTTTCCAGAGTTTTTCCGAAGCATAAGTGCTCATTTTCTGGTGAGTGGCCTTTTCCAGGATCAATGCGAGCAGCTGGGTGTTTCCGCTCTTGTAATCGTGATAGGTCCCGGGTTCGCGCAGGACTTCCTGGTTGAGAACCAGTTCAGCAAGGTTCTTGCCATAATATCCCTTGGTCGTCATGGAAAAAGCGCTCGAATAAGCTTCGTCCCAGCTTAAGCCGGAACTCATTTCGAGAAGGTGCCGGATGGTCACCTTGGCCTTCTCCCCTTCCGCGAATTCCGGAAGAAAATCGCCAATTGGCTGGTCGACATTGCTGATATATCCCTCATCGAGGGCAATTCCGATAAGAAGGCCCACGATGGATTTGGCCATTGAGAACGAGTTCGACCGGGAATCCGCAGAATATCCGTCCCAGTATTTCTCGAAAACAATTCTTTCATTTTTCACTACCAGGAAAGCCACTGTTTTAAACTCCTCAAATGACTGGCGGTACAATTCCGGCACTTCCCTCTTGTCGAATCCTGCCATTTCCTCCCATGGCTGAGGATTACCGGCAGCAACGATCCGGTTGTCAAATATCTTGTAATCGTCTATATCCACCTGCTGGTAGATCAATGCTTTTCTCAGATATTGGGGGCACAGGGCCCAGGCAGCAGCGAGCACCACGAGAATGATCAAAAGGATGCTTGTAAACCTGAATTTTTTCATGGATCAGTATTTTAGGTTATAATGGTCAGCCGCACTCCTGTAATCTTGTATCAAGGAGTTCACCGGGATTGAAAATTACAATAATTGAACCTATTTTTGCAAGTTTTAGTGCCACATATATCCTTAACTGCGATTTGATCGTTATCGGCAGTCACCGCAACAGGTCATATGATTCATCAGCACGAACGGAATGAAGGAAAGCCGGAATATTGAAGTCACGGGTGCGCGGGTACACAACCTCCGCAACATTGATGTTTCCATTCCCCGGAACAAACTCACGGTGATCACCGGCCTGAGCGGCAGCGGCAAGTCATCCCTGGCCTTTGACACCATCTACGCCGAGGGCCAGCGCCGTTATATGGAAACTTTCTCGGCTTATGCCCGGCAGTTCATTGGAACCATGGAACGGCCCGACGTGGACCAGATCACCGGGCTGAGTCCGGTCATCTCGATCGAACAGAAAACAACCAGCAAGAATCCGAGAAGCACGGTCGGGACCACCACGGAGATCTATGATTTTCTCAGGCTTCTCTTTGCCAGGGCTTCGGAAGCCTTCTCCTATGAAACGGGCGAGAAGATGGTCCGGTATTCGGATGATCAGATCCTGCAGCGGATCCAGGACCGGTACTCAGGGGAAAAGATCCTGATACTGGCTCCCCTGGTCAAGGGGAGGAAAGGCCATTACAAGGAACTGTTTGAACAGATCCGGCGCAAGGGGTACATCTATGCCAGGATCAACGGCGAGATCAGGGAGTTGATGCCCGGTTTGAAACTGGACCGGTACAAGACCCACACCATCGAAATGGTGGTTGACCGGATGATCCCGTCCGGGGATTCACTGAAACGTCTGAAGGATTCGATCCAGACGGGGATGAAGGAAGGGCATGGAGTTATCCTGATCTCCGGTTTTGAAGGGGATTCGCCCGTTTACTTCAGCCGCCACCTGATGTGCCCGACAACCGGGATGTCCTATGATGAGCCTGCGCCGAACAGCTTCTCTTTCAACAGCCCGCAGGGAGCCTGTCCGGTTTGCAAAGGGCTGGGCTATGTTCATGAAATCGACCATAATAAGATAATCCCCGACGACCGGATCAGCATCAAGGACGGAGGGATCGTCCCGCTTGGCAAGTACCGCCAGGGAATGATCTTCTGGCAAATTGAGGCTATAGCTCGCAAATATGGTTTCGAGCTGGATGAACCCATCCGGGATATACCTAAGGAAGCTCTCCAGGTGATCCTCCTTGGCTCGGATGAGTCATTCAAGCTGGAGCACACCCCGCTGGGACTCTCGTCCAACTATTTCCTGAGTTTTGAAGGCATCGTTACCTATATCACCCAGCAAAAGGATGATTCGGATTCCAAAAAAGCCCAGAAATGGGCTGATCAATTCATCCGTACAACCACCTGCCCGGAGTGCGGTGGTTCCAGGCTGAAGAAGGAGGCCCGTTATTTCCGCATCGACGGAAAGAACATATCTGAACTTACCGGGATGGACATTGCAGCCCTGCTGGAATGGATGGAAGGGCTGGAGGAACGTCTTTCCCTCACGCAGCGGCAGATTGCGCGTGACATTCTTAAAGAGATCCGTTCCAGGCTCAGGTTCCTGGTCGATGTGGGATTGAATTACCTCTCCCTGAACCGTTCGACGCGGAGCCTTGCGGGAGGCGAGGGACAGCGTATCCGCCTGGCCACCCAGATCGGCTCCCGCCTGGTCAACGTGCTCTATATCCTGGATGAACCGAGCATCGGGCTTCATCACCGCGATAACCTGAGGTTGATTGACGCCCTGAAGCAGCTCAGGGATATCGGCAATTCCGTCATCGTGGTGGAGCATGATGAAGACATGATCCGGTCAGCCGATCACGTCATTGACATGGGACCTCATGCGGGTCAGCACGGTGGCATGATAGTGGCCTGCGGGAAACCTGAAGATATCATAAGGGGTAACAGCCTGACGGGATCTTACCTGAGCGGGCAAAAGCGGATCGCCATCCCGCCGGTCAGGCGACCCGGGAACGGCAAAGAGCTGGTACTCCGGGGCACTTCGGGACACAACCTCAAGAACGTCGACCTGAAACTTCCGCTGGGTCGGCTGATCTGCATCACAGGGGTATCGGGAAGCGGAAAATCAACCCTTATCAACGAAACCCTCTACCCGATCCTGAGTCAGTCATTTTACCGGTCACTTCAGGATCCCCTTGAATATCAATCGATTTCCGGCACGGAGCATATCGACAAAGTGATAGTGGTTGACCAGTCGTCCATCGGGCGCACGCCCCGGTCCAACCCGGTAACCTACACGGGGGTTTTCAGCGAGATCAGGAGCCTGTTCGCCAAACTGCCCGAATCCCTGGTCAGGGGGTATCAGCCCGGCCGGTTTTCCTTCAACGTCAAGGGGGGCCGGTGTGAAACCTGCCAGGGGGCCGGAGTTCGAACCATCGAAATGAATTTCCTGCCGGATGTTTATGTCCATTGCGAATCCTGCAGTGGTAAGAGATATAACCGGGAAACACTAGAGGTGCGCTACAAAGGCAAATCCATCTCGGACGTTCTGGACATGACCATAAGCCAATCATTGGAGTTTTTCGAAAACCACCCCCAGATCCTTCGGACACTCAGGACGCTCAACGATGTCGGGCTTGGGTATATCACCCTGGGGCAATCATCCACCACCCTGTCAGGCGGAGAATCACAACGGGTTAAACTCGCTGCCGAGCTGGCCAAGAAAGACACGGGACATACCCTTTACATCCTCGACGAACCCACCACGGGACTCCACTTCGAGGATATCCGGGTTTTGCTGAACGTCTTGAACCGCCTGGTCGACAAAGGCAATACCGTCGTGGTCATCGAGCACAACATGGAAGTGATCAAAGTGGCCGACCATATTGTGGACCTCGGTCCGGAAGGCGGGCAGGCCGGCGGGAGGATCATCGCCGAAGGCACCCCCGAGGAGGTCGCATTGAATAAAGATTCCTATACGGCCAAGTATCTGAAGGAAGCATTACTTTTGACGAATCAAATTAGTTGATGACCCATGAATGAAGATGACAAGATCCGGGAGGCTTTCAAGCATAAATCCTGGAACGAGATCAAGACCGAGAATTCCTGGCAGGTCTTCAAGGTGATCGCAGAATTTGTGGACGGATTCGAAAAACTGGCGCGGATAGGTCCCAGCGTTGCTGTTTTCGGTTCCGCCCGGACAAAACCCGATAACCTCTATTACCAGATTGCCGAGGAGGTCGGTTATAAACTGACGCAGCTGGGTTACGGGGTGATCACCGGCGGGGGCCCGGGGATCATGGAAGCTGCCAATAAAGGAGCCCAGCGGGGCCATGGAAAATCGATCGGCATCAATATCGATCTTCCGCAGGAACAGAATCCCAACAAATATATTGACGCCGATAAGCTGATCAGCTTCGATTACTTCTATGTCCGCAAGACCATGTTCATGAGGTACTCCCAGGGTTTTATCGTCTTGCCCGGGGGCTTCGGAACATTTGACGAACTGTTTGAAGCCCTGACTCTCATCCAGACCGGCAAGATCGGCCGGTTCCCGATTGTGCTGGTCGGCAAGGAATACTGGGGCGGACTGATCAAATGGATCAAGGAGGTCATGCATTCCCAGGAGCACAATGTCAGCATAACCGATTTCGACCTGTTCCGTCTGGTCGAGACCGCCGACGAGGCAGTGGATGTGATTGACCAATTCTACGCCGAGTTCCTGTTGAGCCCGAACTTCTAAGCGTGACTCGTGAATCGTGAATCGTGACTCGTGACTCGTGACTCGTGAATCGTGATTCGTGACTCGTGATTCGTGATGCGTGACACACCTACACGCACACCGACACACACACCCGCTTCCCCCAGACTGAAGTCCGGGGTTAGTCATAAAATCCCGTACTTTTTCCTTTTTCCTTTTGCCTTTTACCTGAGCCCTCCAAGAATAATCGCAATCTTCTCATCCATAATCAGTTCACCGGGAACCCAAGTGATGGGTATTCCCCGCTTTTCCATGCCGCGGAACCAGGTCATCTGCCGTTTGGCAAACTGGCAGATTGCAATGTTCAGTTGGGTGAACATTTCATCAAAGCTCAATTTGCCAAGGCAATAGAGAGTCAGGTATTTATACTCCAAACCATAGTACATCAGGTCATCCGGAGAAACCGTTTTCAGAAGGGTCTTTACCTCATCGACCATCCCCTGACCGAGGCGTTCCCGCAACCTCCGGGCTATCCTTTCGCGGCGCTCCTCCCGCTGGTAGTAAACAGCAAAAACCCTGTAGCGGATCCCGGCATGAATACCGGTTCCTGGGTGGCGGGGATGCCTGGCAATCTCAAGCGCCCGGATCAGCCTGTTGCGTTCGCTGATATCTGTTTCGTTATGGAGCGGTCCGTAAGTGCTGAGTTGATCGATCAGTTCAGCATCCGTTTTACTCTCACATTCTTTACGAAAAAGTTCATCTCCAGGCACCCGTTCCAGTTCATATCCTTTCAGCACAGATTCAATATACAACCCGGTTCCCCCGCAAAGCAAGGGGAAGCGGCCGCGTTGCCTGATATCATCGAATGCATCTCTGAAGTCCTCCTGGAAGTCGAAAAGGGTATATTTCTCCCCGGGATCCCGGATATCGATCAGATGACACGGGATCCGGATCCCCCCAACCATATAGTCCGAGTTATCTTTGCCGGTTCCCAGATCCATGCCCCGGTAAACCTGGCGCGAATCAGCGCTGATGATTTCACCATTGAGGCGATAAGCCAGGGCCGCTGCAAGGGCTGTTTTACCGGCAGCGGTGTGACCCACAATGGCAGCCAGGGCAATATCAGGATTGATCAGAGATTCCATAAGCCTTAAAAATACTACTTTTAGCACCAAATCAGCGGTTATGGGCAACAAGATCCAGATCTCCAACAAGCAGGTTTTCAGGGAATACGAGATCCTTGAAAGATACACTGCCGGGATCGTCCTGACGGGAACCGAAATCAAATCGGTCCGTCAGGGTAAAGCCAGTCTGTCTGATTCCTGGTGTTTTTTCGTGAACGGGGAGCTGTTCGTAAAAGGCATGCAGATTGCCGAATATGATCCGGGAACCTATTACAACCACGATCCCAGGAGGGACCGGAAGCTATTGCTCAATCGCAGCGAACTTCATAAGCTCGACCGGAAGGTGAGGGAGCGCGGATTGACCATCGTGGCCATCCTGCTGTTCATCTCGGAAGAAGGAAAGGCCAAGCTGGACATAGGACTGGCCAGGGGCAAGGCGATCCATGACAAGCGGGAGGACCTTAAGAAAAAGGATGTCAACCGGGAGATTTCCCGGTATATGAAAAGATCCTAAGCCGGAAAGGAAAGTGTGAAAGCGGTTCCCTCGTTGACCGCGCTTTGAACACGGAGGGTCCCTCCCATCATTTCACACAGCTTGCTGACCACCAGCAACGACAGACCCCGGGACTTCAGTTTCGCATCCGGACCGGATTCAGAAGGGAACAAGTCGAAAAGGGTGTCAACCGTTTCCTTCGACATCCCACAACCGGTATCAATGACCTGGAAGACAATTTCTTTCCCGGGCAAGTAACTGACCTGGAAGCTGATTTTCCCCTTTTCTGTGAATTTTAGGCTGTTGTCCAGGATAATCCTGAGGATCTGCATGAGGCGGTTCCGGTCAGTTAAAAAATAAGCCGGAGCATCCTCCTGGAGGGAAAACAAGACCTGTATATTGTTCTTGCCAAAGAGCATCTTCATTTCATTTACCTCGTCGGACAACTCCTCGATCAGCTCAGAGAGATAGATCTTTTGTTCATAAAGAGTAAGATTGCCCGTCTCGATACGTGCAAGGTCAATGAGATCGGACATCAGGTTCAGCAACCTCCGGGAGCTTCTGACGATCATCTGGCTGTAGAGGCGCTGGTCATTTCGTGACACGTTGGATTCCTTCAACAAGTCGGCAAATCCGATGATGGAATTCAGCGGAGTTCGTATATCATGGGACAAACCTGACAAGTAAGATGGGAATAACCCGGTTTTTTCCTTGTATCCCGAAATCTCCTCGCTGGGCTTTGAGACATCTTCATCCATAATTCCGACCTTTTCCGGGATAAAAATATCGGTGATCGCAAGAGGACATTCAAAGTTCCCTAACTTTTTGACCAACGGATAAAAATTGCAGGTTTAAAATCAGGGTTGGTGTAATTGCCGGCTTTTGCCTAATTTTAGTAACCGATTGATGCCGAATTGCGATCTCTCATTGTTTCCCATCTAAGTCCATGACGATGAAACACCCCTTCAGCAACTGGAAAAAGCGGTTCATTGGCAGGTGGATCAGCCTGTTGGCCTTATTGACTTTTTGTTCAATAAGCCTGTACGGTTCGGAACACATGGAGGCATCCCTGATCTGGTCCATCGGGAAAGCCGATGGCAGCGGTTCGGAGTTTGCCCTGGCTCCCAATCGTTACAGCCAGTTTGCAGACGATGGCTTTTACGTGGTCGGTTCTTCCGATCCCGCCCGGGACTGGCCCTACGTGCACCCCGGGCCGTCTGATTCCTGGGCGGGCAGCAAGTTGCACACCTACACCATTCTTTTTGGAATTCAGAAGGCCTATTCCAAAGACTCCTGCAGATTAACCCTGACTTTTACGGATACGCATAACAACGTTCCGCCCGAGCTTGTGATCAGCTTCAACGGCACAGAATATGTCCGCCAGCTGAATCCGGGAGTAGGAGATGCTTCGATCAAGGGGAATCCGCAACTGGGGAAACCTTCACACATATCCCTGACGGTACCGTGCAGCCTGATTAAAACCGGAACCAACGAGGTCCGGATCAGCACCCGGAAAGGCAGTTGGCTCCTGTACGACGCGGTCTCTTTCGAAGGTCCCGGCTCGATAAGAACCAGGCCTGTCAAGGACTATCTCAAATTAATCAAAGCTGAAGCCGGCAATGCCCTGTACGGGGTCGGCGATGATCTGAAGCGGGACCTGAACATCGCTTTCCAATATGCAGGAATACCCATGAAAGGAACTTTTGCGATCGGCTACAGTACCAACAAGTCACTGGACCTGACTCAAGGCATCCATCACTTTTCCGTTCCGATAGATGAAGTGAAATATAACGGTATGCTTCTTATTGAAATGAAGGTAAGGAATCAAGTGGTCGATTCTGCGTTGATATCCATCAAACCGGTTCCAAGACTGACGGTTTACATCCTGCCCCATTCTCACACGGATATTGGTTACACCGAGATCCAGACTGCCATCGAAGATAAGCAGGTCGGCAACCTGGTGAAAGGAATCGAGTATGCGCGGCAAACTGAAGCTTATCCTCCCGGGGCCCGGTTTGTCTGGAATGTCGAGGTTGCCTGGGCGGCAGACCTTTACCTGAACCGACTGGATCAGGCCGCACGCGAGCAGTTCCTGTCAGGGCTGAAGAACGGCCAGATCGCTCTGAATGGGATGTACTTGAATGAACTAACCGGTTTATGCCGTCCTGAAGAACTGATCCGGTTGTTCCGTTTCTCCACCGAGCTGGCCCGGATGACCGGCCAGAAAGTGGATGCTGCCATGATAAGTGATGTGCCCGGATATACCTGGGGAACCGTTACGGCCATGGCCCAGGCCGGGATCAAATACTTCTCGGTTGCCCCCAATTATTTTGACCGGATCGGTGACATACTGGTTAAGTGGGAAAACAAGCCCTTTTACTGGTCGTCGCCTTCAGGACAGGAAAAAGTCCTGGTCTGGATCCCCCTAAAAGGGTATGCCATGTCCCACATAGTCGGCAAGCTGACCCCTGAATGGGTTTCGGACTATACCGCGCAACTCAGCAAAACACATTATCCCTATGAAATAGCCCATATCCGCTGGAGCGGTCACGGAGACAATGCTGTCCCCGATCCATCGATCTGTGAATTCGTCAGGGACTGGAACACAAAATATGTCTGGCCGAAATTTATCATTTCTTCAACCAGCGAGGCTTTCAGGGCATTTGAAAAAAGCTATGGCGACCGGCTCCAGACCGTCAGAGGTGACTGGACCCCTTACTGGGAGGATGGTGCGGGATCATCCGCACGTGAGACCGGGATCAACCGCAACACCGCGGACCGTCTTTCACAGGCAGAAGCCCTCTGGGCTTTGCAGGATCCGTTGTCCTATCCGGTTGAACGGTTTGAGGAAGCCTGGAAAAAAGTGCTGCTCTATTCAGAACATACCTGGGGAGCATGGTGCAGCATAACTGATCCGGAAAACCAGATGACCACGGAACAGTGGGCCATCAAGAAAAGCTATGCTGATGAAGGGGCAAAACTGGCGGAGGAGCTGATGACGGAAGCGATGAATGTTAAGGAGAAAGGAGAAAGGAGGAAGGAGGAAGGAGAAAGTGGTAAGGAAAAAGGAAAAAGGAAAAAGGAAAAAGGGCATGGATTGGAGGTGATCAATACCACCAGCTGGAGCAGAAATGACATGCTCTTTCTGTCGAAGGAACAGAGTGCCGTCGGGGATATTGTCGAGGATGCTTCAGGCAGGCAGCTGCAATCACAGCGGATGGCAAATGGTGAATTAGCGGTTACCGGGCTGGAAATTCAACCGATGAGTTCGGCGGTCATTAGCGTTTACCCGGGTCAGGCTGATCCGGTCGGATCCGTCACAGTTACCGGCAACAAACTGATCAACAACCTGATTGAGTGCACAATCGATCCTTCAACCGGCGAAATCTCCAGCCTGGTTGACAAAAGAAACGGGAAGGAACTGGTGGACAGGAGTAATGGCGAAGGGTTGAACCGGTACCTGTTTTTCGAGGGCAATGACCTGGCCGGTCTGCAGACCAACGGACCGGTGACGATCCGGATCAAGGAGAGCGGCCCGCTCATCGGTGCCCTAGAAATATCTTCCGATGCCCCGGGGTGCAACAGTTTGGTACGGCAGGTTTACCTGGCCCATAATACGGATTACCTGGTTCTGACCAACAGCGTCGACAAGAAGCGGGCGCCGATGCCGGAAAAAATAGGGGACTGGTACCTGGCGCAGAACAAAAACAAGGAAAGCGTAAATTTCGGATTCCCTTTCAATGTTCCTGAAGGCATCATGCGCTTTGACCTCCCGCTGGGCCAGATGATACCCTGGTCAGATCAAATCCCGAGTGCCTGCAAGAACTGGTACAGCGTGGGAAGGTGGGCTGATGTGTCCAACCGGGAAACCGGCATCACCTGGATTACCCTGGACGCCCCGCTGGCGGAGGTCGGTGAATTGTCTGCCCGGCTGATGGGCTCCCAGAATAATCCTGATGTGTGGAGGAAAAAAGTAAAACCCACCCAGACCCTCTATTCCTGGGTCATGAACAATCACTGGGGCACCAATTACCGGCAGTACCAGGAAGGAATGGTCACTTTCAGGTATATTCTGAGGCCTCATGGAGTGTTCGATCCTTCAGGGACTGCCGAACTCGCTACTGATTTCAGCCAGCCGCTGCGGATTAGGGACTATTCCTGCACGGTCATTAAACCGCCTTTTACCCTTGCCGGAGATCCGGTTTCGGTCATTACCCTTAAGCCGGTTGACCGTGGAGAGGGTTACCTGGTCAGGTTCTTTAACCCGGGAACAGACAAGGCTCAGTTCGACATCAAGTATCCGGGCAATATCTGGCTCAGCAATACGGGCGAGGAAAAACTGCAAAAGGCAGGAAAGGATTTCGAACTGGCCGCGCAGGAAGTGCTGACGGTAATCCTTGAATAGAAGGCAGAAGGCAGAAGGCACAAGGCACAAGGAAAGTATGAAGTAGTAAGAGACAAGAATTAAGTTTTTGACTAACCCCAGACTTCAGTCTGGGGGGATACGCCATCCTCTATGACTAATCCCAGACTTCAGTCTGGTGACTTTCGTATCACGAGTCACGAATCACGAATCACGCGTCACGAGTCACTCAACAACCTCTCTTCCGCCTCAACATTCCACAATCCATCGTGTTTCCCGACGAGCTCGGCCAGGTCACGGAACAGGGCATTGCTTTTTCCTTTTTCAGCGAAATCGGCAATGGCTGTCAGGGGCATATCGATATTGGTATAGATCAGCTTCTTTCCGCCCGGGATATCGGGCAGGTTGAGGGTAGTGGGGATGACCGCATCGAGCCCACCGATGTGGGTGACCATTACGGCCGGATTGAAAACGCCGAAGGACATCAGCCGCAAGGCCTCAATCATGTCATCGGTGTTGCCTCCACTCGTGCCGGTCACATGGGTTGAAGCATAATGAACGTTGTAAAAGTTAAATTCCGCCCTGAAGTCCGGATCGACAGGTCCGGCGAAAAAGTTCAGGCACCCGTCGCGTCCCAGGATCCGGTCGGCCTGCTCGGCGACCTGCCTGACGGGGGCAAAGACAAAGACATCGTCATATCCTGCGCCATCCGTCAGGGATAGCAGGTATTCCCCGGGGTGGTCAATTTCAGAGGTGTTTACGAAGCGGAGATCCACCCCCAGGCTGTATGCTTTTTCCCGGGGAAAGAGGAACCGGGCCCGGGAAAGCCTCCGGTTGTCCACGTCAGTGATGACCAGCAGCCGGGGACGCCGGTCACAGTGGAGTGCATATTCGACCGCTCCCAGTCCCATAGCCCCGGCACCGGCCAGGATGGCCATGTTTCCTCCCCGCGCGACACCCATCTGGTGGACATAGGATCCGGGGCGGGTGTGATAGGCAGCATTGAATGCCCCGATGATGCAGGACATCGGTTCCGAAAGGGATGCGTTGAACCAACCCTTTCCCGTGTATTCCAGAAGGCAGTTCATTTCCATCACTTCGTTGGGGATGATCACATAAGTGGCGTCACCGCCGATGAACCTGTAGGAATATCCCGGGGCGTCAAGGCTGCCCCTGTAGTTCATGGCCGGCTGGATGGAAAACCTGCTTCCCGGCTTGAATTTATGTTTCCACCGGGAACCCACACGGACAATCTCCCCGCTGAACTCGTGACCGATGATGGTGGGATTGACGTTTATGTCGTCCGGGATGCGCTTGTGATCCGGCCCCATGAGGGCCGCCTTGTAGGACGACATGCATATGCTATCGGAAATCACGTGGGCCAGGATCTCGTCCTCCCGCATTTCAGGCAATTCGAATTCCTCAAGCCTCAGGTCGTTTTTCCCGTAAATCCTGACAGCCCTGGTTTTCATATCGGCATGGATAATCTTTAAAAAGAACCGTAAATGGAATGAGTCTCGGTATTGCAAAATAGCGAAGAGTACAGGAAGAAATTCGGGCGGTTGGTTTCGAGCTTCCTTTCCAGGTGAAGGATCGGCCTGCCACGCCTGACCTTAAGATACTCCATTATCTCGCCGCGTGCCTGGATGGCCCTGAGTCTTTGCACCCCACCCCGGATCTCAATGCCGTATCCTTTTCTGAGTATTTCGAAAAGGGACTTGTTCTCGAATGTTCTCGAGCAGAACCGGGGCAGGTTCACGTTCATGATGTAGCTGATGTCATAAAAGAGCGGAATCTCACTGACTGACCGGATCCTTTCGAGAAAGATACAACCCGATTCAACCTCGGTTTCGGTCAGGTCAAAGATGAACGGATCGGGCCATTGCATGATCATCGGTCCGCTCAAAATATGGGTTTTCAGGAGTTTCCGGCCAATGGCCGAAGTGGTGCCGGAGACCGAGAGGATCCCTATGTCCATGGGAATGCGGTGCACAATGCTGCCTTTCCCCTGGCGCTTATGGATCAGTCCGTCGTTCATCAGTTGCGACAGGGCATGCCGGACGGTGGGACGGGTGATGTCGTGCAGCCGGCAGAGTTCATTTTCCGACGGAAGGATATCACCCTCCTTGTACACCCCGTCCATGATGTGTTTTCTCAGCAGCTCGTAAATCTGGCGATGCCGGGGAATCGGTTTGGTATTATCAGTCACTTTTTTATTTCATAATGTATATACAAGATCGCAACCTGTATATACAAGTTTAAAAAAATTAAGTCAAATATACTATAAATATCAAATATTTATTGGTATTTTTGAAAAAGATTATTCACAGAAATATAAACCTGTAATAATAAGTTGACATGTCTGTACCGGTAATCATGCCCCGTCAGGGTCAATCCGTCGAAAGCTGCATCATCAGCAACTGGTTCTTTCAGAAAGGCGACCGGGTGAAAAAAGGAGATATCCTGTTCAGCTACGAAACTGACAAAGCGGCCTTTGAAGTCGAAGCCGAAGCTGACGGTTTGTTGCTGGAACGGTATTACAACGAGGGTGATGAAGTGCCCGTGTTGAGCACCGTGGCGATGATTGGGGAAGAGGGGGATGAGGTTGAGGAGGCCGGAGCGAAGCGGAGATCCCGGTACTCCGGGATTGAGAAGGTTGAAATGTTGAAAAGTGGAAATGTGGAAAAGTGGAGAAGTGATGGAGTGACGGGTGAAACCATATTTGTTTCGCCGAGGGCCAGGAAAGCGGCTGAACGGTTGGGAATCACTTTGGAAGGGATCACCGGAACGGGTCCCGGGGGAAGGATCATTGAAAAAGATGTTCAGGAGGCAGCCGGCAAACAATCCCTTCCCACACCGCTGGCCAGGGAGATCGCACTGGAAGAAAACCGGAAGATGCCTGCTGCAGGTTCGGGCGCGGGAGGCCGGGTAACCTCGTTTGATGTTCTTGCCCCGGCCGGCGGACCGGCTGAAGAGGCTGAAATCCGGAAGGTATCGAACATACGCAGGATCATTGCCCAAAAAATGCACGAGTCGCTGATGAATTCAGCCCAGCTGACTCATCATACCAGTGCCGATGCCCGCCGGCTGCTGGAGCTGAGAAAAAAAGCCAAGGCGCTGTACGAAAAATCCGGCATTGTGGACATCACCATCAATGACCTGGTATGCTATGCGGTCATCCGTGCCGTGAAAAAGCATCCGATGGCCAACAGCCATTTCCTGGGCGACACGGTCAGGCTTTTCAGGAAGGTGCATCTGGGGCTCGCCGTTGATACGGAGCGTGGACTGATGGTGCCCGTCGTGAAGAACGCCGATGACCTGTCGATAAAGGAATTGGCTATGCAGATCAAGGAGGTGGCCGCAAGCTGTAAAAAAGGAAATATCAGCCCGGAATTGCTCTCCAGCGAGGCTGCTTCATTCTCGGTTTCCAACCTGGGAGCTTACGGCGTTGAAATGTTCACCCCGGTAATCAACCTTCCGCAGGTTGCCATCCTGGGAGTGGATGCCATCATCAACCGGCCGGCTGACCTGGGTAACGGCGTGTTGGGTTTCTGCCCGCATATCGGCCTTTCCCTGACTTATGACCACAGAGCCCTGGATGGTGCGCCGGCTTCGGCCCTATTGAGGGATATCCGGCTGGAAATAGAGAGACTTGAAGTGAACATTTGAAAACGACAATATTCTGAATCATGTATGACCTGGGAATCATCGGCGGAGGGCCTGCCGGATATGTAGCGGCTGAAAGGGCCGGGCAAAAAGGCCTTAAAGTGGTACTTTTCGACAAGAAAAAACTGGGGGGTGTATGCCTCAACGAAGGGTGCATCCCAACCAAAACGCTGCTCTATACCGCAAAGCTCTATGACAACGCCAGGGAGGGCGGCAAATACGGCATCGACTGCAGCGGGGTGACTTATGATTTCGCAAAAGTCATGCAGCGCAAGGATAAAGTGGTCACCCGACTCGTTGCCGGTGTCGCTGCCGCCATGAAAAAACACGCGGTTGAGGTGGTCAACGCCCACGCGACCATTGACAGGCAAGCCGCCGATCATATCAGCCTGCAAGCCGGTAATCAGCTTTTTGAATGCCGTAACATCCTTCTGGCCACGGGTTCAGAGGCCATGATCCCCCCGGTCAAAGGGCTTGTCCGTGAGGAAATCCTGACAAACAGGGAAATACTGAAGATATCCCAGGTACCCGGATCTTTGGCCATCATCGGTGGCGGCGTTGTGGGCATGGAGTTTGCCAGCATATTCAACAGCCTGGGTTCCCGGGTTACGGTGATCGAGATGATGGGGGAAATACTCGGGACCACAGACGTCGAACTAAGTGCCATGCTCCGGCAGGAGTACACGAAAAAAGGCATCGTCTTTCACTTGGGATCCCGGGTGACCGAAATCAGGGGCCGGGAGATCATCTTTGAAAAAGAGGGCCAGGAACTGAGGGTCACCAGTGACCAGATCCTGGTAAGCGTCGGGCGAAAACCCGTTTTGGAGGGTTTCGGTCTCGAAAAGCTGGGAGTTGAGGTGGCCCGCGGGGGAGTGAAGATCGATGAGCACTGCCGGACCAACATTCCCAACGTATATGCCGCCGGCGACATCACCGGCTTTTCGTTGCTGGCCCACACGGCCAGCCGGGAAGGCGAAGTGGCGGTCAACCATGTCTGCGGAATCCCCGACCGGATGAGGTACAATGCGATACCATCGGTAGTCTATACCAATCCCGAGATTGCCAGCGTGGGATTGACGGAAGAAGAGGCCCGAAACAAGGGAATTCCCGTCAAAGTGCGGACGTTGCCCATGGCCTATGCGGGGCGTTTCGTGGCCGAGAACGAAGGCAAGAACGGTTTCGCCAAGGTTGTCGTGGGAGACAAGTACAACGAAATCCTGGGCGTTCACCTGATCGGCAATCCGTCGTCCGAACTGATCTACGGAGCAGCCATTATGATCGAGATGCAGATGAGGATCCAGGATGCCCGGGAGATCGTCTTCCCCCATCCCACCGTTTCGGAGATCCTGAAAGAAACCCTTTTCACTTTTAATGAATAGTTAAATAACCGATTGGTCAAATAATTAACCGATTCCATGCCCAGAACGCTCAATATTGATCCGAAGCAGGTTAGGATGCCGAATTACCTGGCTTTCGGGAAAATACCTCTCAATCAGTACAACAAGACCCTTGCTGAAGAAAGGAACCGGTACACAGATGATGATCTTCTGCGGATATACCGCGACATGGTCATTATCAGGGAATTTGAGGTCATGCTCAACAAGATCAAGACCACGAACGACTATTCCGGTATCCATTACAACCATCCGGGCCCGGCCCACCTGTCCATCGGCCAGGAGGCATCGGCAGTCGGGATGGCCTATCATCTCACCATTGACGACTTTATTTTCGGATCCCACCGGAGCCATGGGGAAATCCTGGCCAAGGGGCTCTCGGCCATTCACCAGCTCGATGACCAGGCGCTGATGAACATCATGAAGACTTTTATCGGAGGCAGCACGTTGCGGGTTGTTGAACAAGGTCATGAGGGCCCGGTTAAAGATCTGGGCATCAAATTCCTGCTCTACGGAACCCTGGCTGAGATCTTTGCCCGCGAGAACGGATTCAACAAGGGGCTCGGCGGATCGATGCACGCGTTCTTCACCCCTTTCGGGGTATATCCGAATAATGCCATCGTGGGAGGATCGGGAGACATTTCCGTGGGGGCGGCGCTCTACAAGCTGGTCAACCGGAAGCCAGGCATCGTGGTCTGCAATATCGGCGATGCCTCTATGGGTTGCGGACCGGTATGGGAAGGGATCAGCTTTGCCACAATGGACCAGTTCCGCACTTTATGGAAAGAGGACTATAAGGGGGGCCTGCCGATCATCTTCAATTTCATGAACAACCAGTACGGGATGGGAGGGCAGACCTGTGGTGAAACCATGGGATACGGGATCCTGGCCCGGGTTGGTGCCGGCGTGAATCCTGAAATGATGCACGCCGAACGGATTGACGGGTATAATCCCCTCGCCGTCATTGATGCATTCAAGAGGAAGAAGCAGATCCTGGCCGACCGTAAAGGCCCCGTTCTGCTGGACACCCTGACCTACCGGATCAGCGGACACTCACCGTCGGATGCCTCCTCCTACCGGTCAAAAGAGGAAATCGAAGCCTGGGAGAGCCAGGATTCGATCCTGACTTATGGCCGACAGCTCACCGATGCCGGTGTAACCGATCTGTCCCATCTGGAACAGATCCGCACGGAAACCGTGGAACAAATGAAAAAGATCCTGACGCTGACCATCGATGACCGGATATCTCCCCTGCTTGACCTGGTGAGGCAACCTGAAACCATCAGCGGCATGATGTTCTCCAACCAGTCGGTCGACCGGATGGAGGACAGACCCTGTGACGTCCTGATGCCGCTGGAGGAGAATCCCAGGGTAAAATCTATCCGCGGAAAGGAAAGGTTTTACCTTGACCAGCAAGGCAATCCGGTTTCCAAGCTGAAGCAGTTCCAGCTCCGGGACGGTATCTTTGAAGCCATCATCGACCGTTTCTACAAGGATCCCACACTGGTCGCCTATGGTGAGGAAAACCGGGACTGGGGAGGTGCCTTTGCGGTTTACAAGGGGTTGACCGAGGCCGTGCCTTATCACCGGCTTTTCAATTCCCCGATATCGGAAGGCGCTATTGTCGGCACCGCGGTTGGCTACGGAATGTGCGGAGGAAGGGTTCTGGCGGAGATCATGTATTGCGATTTCCTCGGACGGTGCGGGGATGAGGTATTCAACCAGCTTCCAAAATGGCAGGCCATGAGCGGGAATGTGATCAGGATGCCGGTAGTCATCCGGGTGTCGGTCGGGTCGAAATACGGCGCCCAGCACTCCCAGGACTGGTCGGCCCTGGTCGGGCATATCCCGGGACTCAAGGTGGTTTTCCCGGCCACCCCATTTGACGCCAAGGGACTGATGAACGCAGCCCTTCAGGGAACCGATCCGGTGATTTTCTTCGAGAGCCAGCGCATCTACGATGTGGGCGAACAATTCCATGCAGGAGGAGTTCCTGAAGGCTATTACGAGATCCCGATCGGCGAACCGGATATCAAGCGAAAGGGAGAGGACGTCACGATTCTGACGATCGGCTCGACCCTTTACACGGCCATGAAAGCCGCGGACATCCTGAAAGAGAAACACGGTCTTGACGCTGAGATCATTGATGCCAGGAGCCTTTCTCCCTTCAACTACGAACCGGTCATCGAATCGGTCAAAAAAACCGGCTTGATCCTCCTGACCAGCGATGCCTCCTCACGCGGCTCGTTCCTGAAGGAAATGGCGCAGACCATCACCGAGTTGTCCTTCGATTACCTGAACGCCCCGCCCGTTGTAGTGGGTTCCAGAAACTGGATCACACCCGCCTACGAGTTGGAGAACTGGTTCTTTCCTCAGCCCGGATGGATACTGGATGCAATCCATGACCGGCTGATTCCGCTGAAAGGTCATCATTTTACCAGTAACCCGACTGCCAGCGAGCAGATCAGGCGAAACAAAATGGGAGTATAGAACATGTCTTCAGGCCCGATGCAAGTTCCCGAAGTCAACGCGCACATCCACACGCCTTACTCGTTCAGCGCGTTCACCGGTATCGGCCAGATTTTCGAAATGGCCTTGCAGGAAGGGATACAAGTTGTCGGAATCAATGATTTTAACGTAACCGACGGTTATCCTGAGTTTTACGATCATGCCCGGTCAAACCGCATCTATCCCCTGTTCAACATCGAGTTTATCGCTCTGGACCGTGACATGCAGAAACAGGGAATCCGGATCAACGATCCCAACAATCCGGGCCGGATATACCTCAGCGGCAAAGGACTGGATTTTCCCGCCCATTTAGAGGACAAGAGCAGGAAAGTGGTGGATTCCGTGATCCGCGAAGGGCACAGGCAAATACGGACCATGATCGAAAAAACCAACCGCCTGCTGGCTGAAGCGGGTACGGGAATATTTCTGGACTTTACAGCGATCAGAAAAAGGCATGCCCTGGAGATCGTCAGGGAGCGACACCTGGCCAAGGCGCTCAGGACAGTCATTCTTGAGAAATATCCTGCGCCTGAAGACCAGAAAGGAATTCTGGCCCGCCTGTATGACGGCCGTTTTCCCACGGCTGATCCTGCCAATGAGGCAGCCACGGAAATCGAGATCCGGAACATCCTGCTGAAGGCGGGCGGCAGGGCTTTCGTCGAAGAAGACGAAAAAGCCTTTCCCACCATTGCCCAGGTGCAGGGGATCATCGCCGGCAGCGGGGGTATAGCCTGCTACCCGGTACTCCTGGATGATGTCGAGGGGAACCTGACCGATTTCGAATCGGACTGGCACAAATTGTACGAAGAACTCACTGCCAGGGGTATCTTTTGCATCGAGCTGATCCCCCGCAGGAATGATTACCAGGTATTGAAAAATTTCGTGCACTTTTTCAGGGACCAGGATTTTATCATTCTCTTCGGGACCGAGCACAATACTCCCGAGCTGGCGCCCCTGAAGGTCAATTGCCGTCACGGGGTGGAGTTGGATCCAGACCTGAAGCAGATAAGCTACCAGGGAGCGTGTATCCTTGCCGCTCACCAGCATCTCAGAGCAAAACGGATGAGCAGCCCTGTTCCCTCCTGGAACACGCTTGACTTAAACGGCAAAAAAGAGATCATCAGCACCGGTAAAGCCGTAATCAATCGATTTATTAATTCCTGATTATCATGATCAAGCAACTTGAAGAACTGATCGAAATATCCCGCTTTTACGGCCAGGACAAGGAATTTGTGATCGGCGGCGGCGGCAATACCTCCTGGAAGGACGCTGACAACTTGTACGTCAAGGCCAGCGGCACGCGTTTGGGCAGCTTAACCGAAGGGGGATTGGTCCGGCTCGACCGGAAGAAAGTCACTGCTGTTTTGTCGGGCTCCTTGCCTGATCATCCCCTGCAAAGGGATCAGGAGGTCCTGAAGGGATTGATGGCAAGCTGCCTGAACAATGAGGCAGGCCTCAGGCCTTCTGTGGAAACCCCGCTGCATAACCTGATCCATTACCGCTATGTGATCCATACCCACCCTACCCGCATCAATGCGTTACTCTGCAGCCGCGATTGCGAATCCGAGGTCGGGCGGATATTCCCTGATACCGTCCTTTTCATTGATTACTCAGACCCGGGTTACCTGCTTTACAAGAAACTGGAATCGGAAATCTCGTCCTACCGGAAACGGTTCGGATACGACCCGAAGATCATCCTGGTGAGGAACCATGGCGTTTTCATCAGCGCCGATACCGTATCTGAAATCAGGGAGCTGTATGCATATGCCTTGAAAAGTGTCACTGACCGGATCACAACGAGTTGCGTGACAGAGGATCTTACTGTTCCGGAAAAGGTTGTGGATGTTCTTCCAGCCGTCCGGATGCTCTTATCCGACGAAGGGATCCGGATCACCAGGATCCGGAATAATTCACTGATCCAGCATTTTGCAGAGAATCCTGAAAATACCGCCCTGGTTTCGCTTCCCTTCACGCCGGACAACATCGTCTATTGCAAGGCCAGGCCTCTTTATATCGCCTGCTCCGGAACGACGAACGAGATCATCAGTGAATTTCGCGACAAACTGGAGGTTTACCGCAAAACTTACGGGTACAGCCCGAAGATGATCCTGGTCAACGGCTTTGGTCTTATAGCTGTTGAAGAGAGCAGTAAAATGGCCGATCTGCTGCTGGATGTTTTTGAGGACCTGATGAAGATCAGCCGGCTTAGTTTATCCTTCGGTGGGCCTCACTTTCTGGCTCCTGAGCGCATCACCTTCATTGAAAATTGGGAATCCGAGAATTATCGCCACAAAGTGTCGCGGGGATCAGCCGAGGGTAGAGTGTTAAACAGAATAGCTATCGTTACGGGTGCGGCACAGGGATTCGGCAGCGGGATCGCTGAAGATCTGTTCCGTCAGGGAGCCAATGTCATCATCGCTGACCAGAATGAAACGAAGGGTAAGGAATTCGCGGATTATCTGCGGAAATCAGCCCGGAACAACCAGGCACGGTTCATCCAAACGGATGTTTCGAGTGCCCGGTCGGTGGAAAACCTGATCCGTGAGACCGTGCAGGAATTCGGGGGACTGGATATCCTCATCAGCAATGCCGGCATTCTGCATGCCGGAGGGTTGGATGAGATGACACCGGAAACCTTTGACCTGATGACGCGGGTCAACTATACAGGTTATTTTCTGTGTGTAAAATATGCAAGCCGGGTCCTTAAGATCCAGGCCGGATACAAAAAAGACCATTTCACGGATATTATCCAGATCAATTCCAAATCAGGTCTGAAAGGCAGCAAGAAGAACTTTACCTATGCAGGGGGAAAATTCGGAGGCATCGGGCTTACGCAATCCTTTGCCCTTGAGCTCATTGGCTACCGGGTCAAAGTGAATGCGATCTGCCCCGGGAATTTCTTCGACGGTCCTCTTTGGTCCGATCCGGAGCGGGGGCTGTTCATTCAATACCTGCGATCGGGCAAGGTTCCGGGTGCCAAAACGGTTGAGGACGTCAAAAGGTATTACGAATCCCAGGTTCCTGCAGGGCGGGGCTGTACGGTGAGCGATGTGATGAAAGCGGTTTATTATGTGTTGGAACAGGAATATGAAACCGGCCAGGCGATTCCCGTAACCGGAGGGCAGGTCATGTTAAATTGATCCGGCTGACCGGCGGACCGGTTTATCGAAAGGAGGTTGCTTCGCTCAACCTGAGATCCAGTTCCTTCCTGTCCGTCGTTTTTTCGGCGACTGACCATTTCAGATACCCGGACAGGTCGTCATGGATGATGTCCCTGTATTTCCTGACGCTTTGGATATCGAAGCACATCCTGCCTGAGCGGCGGTCGAGGAAGTCGACCGACCTGACGACCATCTCCTTCTCCACGCAGAATCTGAGTTCCGAACGGATCAGCGCCTCCTCCGGATCCTTCCGGTCAAACTGTTCCATTCCGCTGAGGATGGTATCAGACTGCTTGCCGTAATTGGAAACCAGGTATCCGGCATGATAATCATCCAATCCCGAGGCGGTTGTTCTCACGGCGATCATTTTCCTGTAATGGTCCACCTCCTCAACATTCCAGAGGGGATCCTCGACCAGCGGGATATGGCGTGTGATGCAGGGCCCGAACTGGTATCCATGGGAGAGTTCATAGAGTTTGACGACCCGGTCGACTGTCTTCTGCGACATTTTCCGGTAGCCGGTGAGTTTGCCCCCGGCAATGGAGATCAGTCCGTCAGGCGCTTCAAAGATCTCATCCTTACGGGAGATTTCCGATGCAGATTTCCCTTCCTGGTGGATGAGTGGACGGATACCGGCCCAGCTGGATTCGATGTCATCCAGGTTCAGGTGCAATGTCGGGAACGTGTTGTTGACCGCGTGGATCAGGTATTCGGCATCTTCGCGGGAAGTCAGGATATGGTCCAGGTCCTCCCTGTAATCGGTATCCGTTGTTCCGATATAAGTGGTCTTTCCCCTGGGAATCGTAAAGATCATGCGCCCGTCGGGAACATCGAAATAGATCGATTGCCGGACAGGCAGCTTGTGGTGAGCTACGACGATATGGACGCCTTTCGTCAGGTGGAGCCGCTTTTTCTGGATGGACCGGTTCATATTCCGGATGTGGTCGACCCAGGGACCACAGGCATTCACGACGAAACGGGCATGAATCCCGGATTCGCCGCCCGAGAGATTATCCTTTGCCTTGCATCCGGCAATCCGGCCGTCTTCGTGAATCAGGTCTATCAGCTCAAAATAGTTGACACAGACCGCTCCTTTCCTTACGGCTCCCTTGATCAGTTCGATGGTCAGGCGGGCATCGTCGGTACGGTATTCCGAATAGTAGCCGGCACCGAGGAGAATGGATTCATCGAGCAAAGGCTCCACAGCAAGCGCTTCCTCCTTGTTGAGCATGTGGCGGCGATCCTCTTTCCTGACATTAGCAAGAATATCATATACTTCCAGACCGAATGAAGAGGAGATCCTGCCGTAGGTTCCTCCCTTTACCAGCGGCATCAGCATTTTTTCGGGAATGACGAGGTGCGGGGCATTCTTATGGACGATGGCTCTTTCGCGTCCCACCTCGCTGACCAGCGCAAATTCCAGTTGCTTAAGATAACGGAGTCCGCCATGCACCAGTTTTGTCGAACGGCTGCTGGTTCCCGAGGCAAAATCACTTTTCTCGATAAGAGCCGTTTTCAGTCCACGCGTGGCTGCATCCAACGCGATCCCGGCCCCGGTGATCCCGCCGCCGATGATCAGGAGATCCCAGGTCTCACTCGTCAGGCGGTTGATCCAATTGTTTCGTTGTGACATGTTGCTTAATCAATTAAATAGTTCGCTTCGCGAACGAATGATCCTCGCTCCGCTCGGATGAATAATTCGCGACCGAAGGGAGCTCTTCACGAGCGTCAGCGAGTCTTCCTACTTCGCCCATCCCCTTGTCCGGTTTACGGCATCCTGCCATTTGTGGTACAGCTGATGGCGCTTGTCGGGCTTCATGACCGGCACGAAGACCTTTTCCACCTTGCGGGCGGCCGTGATCATCCGTGTATCCCACCAGCCCAGGTAGATGCCGGCCAGGTAGGCGGCACCCATGGCAGTGGTTTCCACAACCTCCGGGCGTTCGACCGATACGTCCAGAATATCAGCCTGGAACTGCATCAGGTAATTATTGACGACGGCGCCACCATCCACCTTCAGGGTTTTCAGCCGGATGCCTGAATCCTCGGTCATGGCTTCCAGTACATCACGGGTCTGGTACGCCAGGGACTCGAGGGTGGCTTTCGCGAGATGGGCGGCCGTGACGTCGCGGGTCAGGCCGAAGATCGCACCCCTGGCGTACATGTCCCAGTAAGGTGCTCCCAATCCTGCAAAAGCAGGAACAACAAACACCTCATTCGAATCAGCGACACTTAGGGCCAGATACTCCGATTGGGCCGCACTCGCCAGGATCTTCAGTCCGTCGCGAAGCCATTGAAGAGCTGCTCCCGCCACAAACACGCTACCCTCCAGGGCATACTGTACCGTATCACCGGTGCTGCATGCCAGCGTGGTGATCAGGCCATTGCCCGACAATACCTTGCTATTCCCGGTGTTCATCAGCATAAAGCAGCCGGTCCCGTATGTATTCTTGGCCATTCCTTCTTCGAGGCAGGCTTGTCCGAACAGAGCGGACTGCTGGTCCCCGGCCACCCCGCATATCGGGATCTGAAAATCGTCTGCCTGGAAGATCCCGTATGAGGCTGAAGACGCCTTAACTCCCGGCATCATCGCGGCCGGTATGGACAACTGTTCCAGCAGGAAGGGATCCCATTTCAGGGTCGACAGGTTGAACAGCATCGTACGGGAGGCATTGGTATGATCGGTCAGGTGCGACTGCCCGCCCGTCAGTTTCCAGATCAGCCACGTATCGATCGTGCCGAAGAGAAGGTCGCCGGCTTCCGCCCTCCGCCTGCCATTCCCGATATGATCGAGTATCCAGCGGATCTTGGTGGCAGAGAAGTAAGAGTCTATCACCAGGCCCGTGTTTTCACGGACATATTGCTCAAGCCCTTTCTTTTTCAGCTCTTCACAGATCGCGGCCGTGCGTTTATCCTGCCAGACGATCGCCGGGTAAACCGGTTTTCCCGTCTTCTTATCCCAGACAACGGTCGTTTCACGTTGATTGGTAATCCCTATGGCCGCTATCCGGTCGAACCCGATACCGGCTTCCCTGAGAACCTGCTGGATGGTTTCCAGCTGGGTTGACCAGATCTCTTCGGGATCATGCTCGACCCAACCGGATTCCGGATAATATTGCGGGAATTCTTTCTGGGCCAGGCCTCTGATCACTCCTGCAGGATCGACCAGCAGGGTTCTTGAGCTGGTGGTTCCCTGATCCAGCGCCAGAATAAACTGATCCTTGAACATATGCATTCAGTTTATTGAATTTTATCCTCCCTGAGCTGATGTACCACGGCGAGGGTAATGACAGCAGCCACCATCGCGGCAGTTATATAAAACATCCAATGAGCTTCGCCCTGCATAAAGAGGTTGTAACAGAGGGCGCCAAACACGCCGCCCAGGATGGGCCCCAATACCGGTATCCAGCTGTAAGCCCAGTCGGAATGGCCTTTCCCGGCGACCGGAAGGAAGAAATGGGCCAATCGCGGACCGAGGTCACGTGCGGGGTTGATGGCATAGCCGGTGGTCCCTCCCATGGATACACCGATTCCCATAACCAATAAACCCACTATGGCCGGGTTGAGCCCTTCGGTGAATTTGTTGGCACCGATAAAAAGCAGTCCCTGTATCAGGATAAAAGTGCCCAGGATTTCACAGAGCAGGTTAGCCCAGGTAGAGCGGATGGCCGGCCCGGTGCAAAAAACAGCCAGCTTGGTAGCGGGATCTGCGGTTGCTTTCCAGTGGGGCAGATAGTGCAGCCAGACCCCTGTTCCGCCCACGAATCCACCGATCATCTGGGCCAGTATGTAGGAAGGAACATCCGCCCAGGGGAATGCACCCTGGGCCGCCAGCGCCAAAGTGACGGCCGGATTGATATGAGCGCCGCTGACGGCTCCGACCCCATAGATAGCCAGGGCAACACCGAGGCCCCACCCGACTGTTATGACTATCCATCCCGATTTCTCCGATTTGGTGCCTTTGAGCACCACACCCGCAACGACCCCGTCGCCCATCAGAACCAAAATGGCAGTGCCAATGAGCTCGGCTAAAAAGTTTGTCATGGTCTTAGAATTTGGTTGTTTTAAAAATAACAAGATGCCCGTTATAATGAAATAGATTGTTGAAATTTGTAATCAACTCATCATAACCATCCAACCATGCAAATCAGTGAAATCATTGCTCTGATCACCACTTTCCTGCTGCTTCTTCTGGCATTGGTCCTGTCGACTTCAAAGCGAAGCAATCGCCAGAGCAACCTGATACTGGCCTCCTTCATGTTCTTCAACGCTTTCCTGGTTTCCTGGTTCGCTTTCAGCCACTTCATCAATTACAGAAAATTGGGTGTACCGTTTTCGTATTTTTTCCTGGCACCTATTCTCTTTTTCTATGTCAAGTCTCTCTGCCAACCCAAAAAGCTGGATCTCGGGCGTATCAGGATTTATTCGTTGCATTTTCTGCCGGGGATCCTGGCATTGCTTTACAGCCTGGTCGTTCTGTTCACCCGGAAAGTGTCCGTGGACTCGTCCCCCGGCACCCAGGCCTGGCAGCATGGGGAATACCTGATTTCGAATGTTCTTCTGCATGTCCAGATATGGGTTTATATAATCCTGATCTTCAGAATGATCTATCGTTACAGGATAATGATCCGGGATCAGTTCTCCAGCCTCCGTAAGATAGATCTCAAATGGCTCTTGTTCATCATCCTGGCTTTTATTCTGATGTGGCTGATTGACCTGACCAGTTTCATCCTGGGAGAAGTGACCGATATCGGTCGTTTCTGGAACATCCTGCTGGTCATCCTGTCACTGACGATCAACCTTATCTTTGCCACTGCCATCGTTTACCGGGGATTGCAGCATCCGGACATCTCCGGCTGGCCGGAGGATCAGGAAAAATACTCGCATTCTGCGCTGACCAGTGAGGAGGGCGACCATTATGCCGCGAAACTTTCGCAAATGATGGAAGAGACCAAGCCCTACCTTAATCCCGACCTGACAATCCGGGAACTGGCAGAAAACCTGGGCATCCATTCGAAATACCTGTCCCAGGTGATCAATTCCAGATTCAGGCAGAATTTTTTCGATTTTATCAATACCTACCGGATCAATGAAGCCAGGAGGATCATGGATTCATCTGCCAGTGAGCGCAAAACCATCCAGGAGATCCTTTATGCGGTTGGCTACAATTCCAAGTCGGCCTTCAACGCCAGTTTCAAGAAAGCGACGGGCTTGACGCCGACGCAGTTCAGAAAGGACTCGCCAAGGCTCGGCTAATGATTCACTTACGCTCATGAAAAGCTCCCTTCGGGAGCGAATGAGGCCTTCGGCCTGAATTAATTCATCCGAGCATTGTGAGGATTATTCGTGAGGCGTAGCCGAATCATTTGCGAGCGTTAGCGAGCTATTCGCGACCATAGGGAGCTATTCGCCGACCAACGGGAGGCCATTCGTGAGCGCAGCGAACTTTTTTGGTCCTGATTCCTGAATCCGGTCGTTGAAATGGAAAAACATCCGGATTTTTGGACGAAAAAATCTATCCAACATGAGAACCGGAATTTTAACCTTGTTTATTCTGCTATCCAGTTTTACGGCATTTTCGCAAATCATCCGCATACCTGACGACCAGCCTACGATCCAGGCCGGGATTGATGCCTCTGAAAACGGTGATACTGTGCTGGTGATGCCGGGAACCTATTTTGAGAACCTGAACCTGAAAGGCAAGAACATCCTGCTGGGGAGTCTGTTCATCACCACCGGAGACCTGTCCCATGTGGGAACGACCATCATCAATGGCAGCATGCCTGCCCATCCCGATACGGCCAGTTGCATCCGGATCATCCACGGTGAAGATTCAACCTGCGTGATTGCCGGTTTCACGATCACCGGCGGACAAGGAACCCGGTGGGAAGACGAGCATGGACCGGGAAGGTGGTATACCGAAGGCGGAGGGATCCTGATCCAGAATGCGGCTCCGACCATCCGTAACAATATTATCACGGGGAACGAGGCGATCAGGAAGGGAACCCGGACCGTAAGTGCCGGAGGGGGAGCAATCCGTTGCGGGGATGGCAATCCGCATATTCTCAACAACATGATAACCAGCAACAAAGGACTTTATGGCGGAGGCATTGTGCTGAACTACTCCGGGGCTGTGATCCGGAATAATGTCATCGCCCGGAATACCGGAGGCCAGGACTATGGGGGAGGCGGGATCTGGCTCAACGGAAGCGGAGTCAAACCCCGCTTGATCGAGAACAATACCATTACACAGAATTCTTCCACTACTTACGGAGGCGGAGTGGAAGCCAGTTATGGCTCCTCGGGCACCTATGTAAACAATATCATCTATGGGAACAGCGCTCCAACCAAGCCCCAGGTCAACGGAACGCCGAGAATGACCTATTCCGACATACAAGGGGGGTATACCGGAACCGGGAATTTCGACGATAATCCGCGGTTCTCCGGTGCGACCTATGCCCTGCCCGATGATTCCCATTGCATCGACGCGGGTAATCCCGATGCCGGATACAATGACCCGGAAGATCCGCAGCATCAGGGACTGGCCAGGAATCCGGCAAAAGGAACTCTCCGGAATGACATGGGAGCTTTCGGGGGTCCGGGGAGCCAGGAACTCCCGGTCGCCGATGCATCCGGCACTCATCCGGTAGCTGCCTTGATCTATCCGGTCAATATCTACCCCAATCCGGCGGATGATCAGGTTATTGTGGCATTCCCGGAGCCCAATGAGCTGTTTGACCAATTGATCATTACCGATCCCCTGGGCAGAATAGTCTGGATGCAGGCCGTTGCCGCCGGTGAGCGGGAGATCCGGATCAGCCTGGATCATGGCAGGTTTATTTCAGGCCTTTACATCCTGAAAATGTCCGGACCAACCAGTTCATTCACCCAACGCCTGATTATCAATCATTAAAATATGAAACCGATTACCCTTGCACACTTCTTCCAGTGTCTTACGGTTATCTTAATTGGTTGCTCAGCAGGTTGCCAAACCGGTAAAAGCCATACAGCGCTGGAGGAAATGATGGCTGCAGATGCCGCATTCTCCGATCGGTCCCTGGCAGAAGGGCGCAATACAGCCTTTCTTGCCTTTTGTGCCGATGAAGCCGTCATGCTGCACCGGAACAGTTACCCGGTCGAAGGAAAGGTGAATGTCAAAAACCTGCTGGCCAAGCCTGATACGGCTTATACGCTGACCTGGAAACCCATGCATGGATTCATATCCGAATCCGGTGACTTGGGTTGCACCTATGGCACCTGGGAACAGACTGAAAAAGCGACGGGCCGGAAATCCCTTGGTACCTATGCCACCGTCTGGCGAAAAGATGCGGAAGGCAACTGGAAGTGGGTTTTGGACACCGGGAATGAAGGATTGGGAGTGAGGTAGGTTTTTTCAGCGTTAATGCTGAACGGGAATGTTTTTTTCGGGGTGATTCAGTATGTTTGCGGTACCAGGAATAAAAAAACCGGTTCCCATTGAGTCCAAATACCGATTCACCCGAGGCAGGAAACAACAACAAAAAAAAGAACGGCAAGGTATCCAGAACCTATATCCTGATCCTGCTGGCCGCCCTTTTTGTCGTTTCCCTGTTAACCGCCCTGAAAGCATACAAGGTTCTTGATATTCATGCGACGATCATGCTGATCAGCCGGTGGGCGGTGATCGCGTTGTTCATCGGATATGCTTTCCAGAAGAAATCCCTGACGAGCTGGATCCTGATCAGCATGATTGTCGGGGTTGAGTTCGGTTACGACCTGCCCCAGCTGGCCAGCGGGATGAATATCGTCAGCAAGATATTCCTGCGGCTGATCAAGACCATCATTGCCCCCCTCCTGTTCGCCACGATAGTCTGCGGGATTGCCGGCCATTCGAATCTAAGGCAGGTAGGCAGGATGAGCTGGAAATCACTCGTCTATTTTGAAGCCGTCACGATCACTGCCCTGTTTATCGGCCTCCTGGCCATCAACATTTCAAAAGCCGGCATGGGCGTGACCATTCCTGATGATATAGCCAAAACTGAAGCTCCAACGGTTCAGGCCAGAACTGCAGCAGAAACCATTCTTCATGTCTTTCCCGAGAACATAGCGAAATCGATTTACGAAGGGGATGTCCTGCAGATCGTTATTTTCAGTATCCTTTTCGGCATTGCGGTGGCCTTGGTCAGGGAAAAATTCCGGTCCCCGATCATCCGGTTCACGGAATCGCTGTCCGAGGTGATGTTCAAATTCACGGCTGTCATCATGTATTTCGCACCGTTTGCCGTATTTGCGGCTATCGCATACAGTGTCGGACACATGGGGCTCGATATTCTCTTGAACCTGTTCAAACTGCTGGCGACCCTGTATGCTGCCCTCATTGTCTTCATCCTGGGTGTCTTGATACCGATCATGCTGATCTTGCGCATACCGGTCAGGAAATTCTTTAAGGCGGTCGCAGAGCCTGCAACCCTGGCGTTTGCCACAACCAGCTCCGAATCGGCTCTCCCTCTCGCGATGGAACACATGGAGGAATTCGGCGTACCCAGGAAAATCGTGGCCTTTGTCATACCGACCGGCTACAGCTTCAACCTGGACGGAACCACTCTCTACCTCTCCCTGGCTACCATTTTCATTGCCCAAATGACCGGCGTCCACCTTTCCATCGGTCAGCAGCTGGTGATCATGCTAACCCTGATGCTGACGAGTAAGGGTGTTGCCGGTGTGCCGAGAGCCTCCATGGTCATTCTCCTGGGGACTGCGGCCAGTTTTGGCCTGCCCACATGGCCAATATATATCATCCTGGGAATTGATGAGCTGATGGACATGGCCCGTACCGCCACCAACGTGATCGGCAATTGCCTGGCTACCGTTGTGGTAGGGATTTGGGAGAAGGAGTTCAGGAGGCCGGAGAAGATCAGGGCGTGAGAGATGCTGGATATTGGATGCTGGATATTGGATGCTGGGTGGAATCTCTTGTTTGGAAAGAATGAAATCATTACCTTGGAGCAGGGGAAAGGAAGTATTTAATCCCTAACTCCGAATAAATTTACGTATTATATTCCTCAACTGGGATCCCAAGTTTCTTGACCATCTTACTGGTTTGACTCGTGACCTCGTTGGGATGCCAGGTATTGTTGATTTTGATTTTCTT
>Ga0172368_10001097_pt1 | contig 37741 bp, 32 predicted proteins | sample Lak11m_FD_114540 | JGI IMG/M metagenome (GOLD analysis project Ga0172368, IMG submission 114540) | Freshwater microbial communities from Kabuno Bay, South-Kivu, Congo - kab_022012_11m | ecosystem: Environmental > Aquatic > Freshwater > Lake | place: Democratic Republic of the Congo: South-Kivu... | reverse complement strand
GTTTCTTTAAGCGCCTATATTGTTACAGCCGGCAAATAATATGAAAATTAAAGAATGGTTGAAGGCTTTGTTTTTAAAGTTAGCCAAGACTGATGATACTCCTCATCGCATTGCGCTTGGTTTTGCCATAGGAATATTTTACGGCCTTTTTCCGTTTGTGGGCGTAATCTTTACACTTGTAACAGCTTTTATTTTAAAAGGCAATAAGATATCGGCATTAATAGGATGTTTTGTTACTAATACGTGGTTAAGCGTTATTTTGGTTTTGCCTTCCGTTAAAATTGGGTCAAAGATATTCGGCCTTGATTGGAGGGTTGTCTGGTCTGATATGCTTCATTATTTAAAGATTTCAAATATAAATGATTTTTTTAAAGCTGCGTCAAGCGATGTTATAATTCCTTCGTTAGTTGGTTTTTTAACAATAGCCTTATTGATATCATTATCAAGTTATTTTATCGTTATCTTTCTTATAATAAGATACAGAGCTAAAAAAATGTAGTCCCTCGCCGCAACACGGCGGGGACACACCTTAAAGGTGTGTCCCCGAAATGGCGGCTCGGGACAAATTTTGCTCCTTGTTGGAGCTGACAAAATTTGGAGATAGTTTATGCAGAAAACATTTGTTTTGGATACAAACGTCCTTTTACATAATTCCGATGCAATAAATGTTTTTGCAGATAATAAAGTTGTTTTGCCTATAGAGGTTCTTGAGGAATTGGATGAGTTTAAAAAGGATACTGATGAAAAAGGCAGGAATGCTAGGCAGACAATAAGGACGCTTGATCGTCTAAAAAGAAAAGGTAAGCTCGGCAAGGGTGTACCTCTTGAAAATGGCGGTATATTGCAGATTATTTCCGACAAGGATTACAGGCAATTGGAGCACCTGGGGCTTGATTTGAAATTAGTTGATAATAGAATCCTTATGTGCGCCTACATTTTGCAGAAGCAAGGCGAAAAGGTGATATTTGTTTCAAAGGATATCAATATCAGGGTAAAGGCAGATGCAATAGGTTTGCGTTCCATGGATTTTGAAAAACAGACTGTAAATTTTGAAGAGATTTACAGGGGCTGGCAGGAAGTTTTAATAGAAAAAGATAAAATTTCTCAATTTCAGAAGTCATCAATCTTAAGCCTTCCTGGGAATTTTTTTCATAACGAGTTTGTTTATCTTAAAGAAAGCCAGAATACTGATTCCGGCATTTTAGCAAGATATGACGCTTCTCAAAAGGCAGTAGTAAAACTTAAATATACCAATACGCCTATTTATGATATAAAGCCGCGAAATATACAGCAGGTAATGGCGCTCGAGCTTTTACTCGACGATAATGTTAACCTAGTTTCATTAATTGGCATGGCAGGGACAGGGAAAACGCTTTTGGCCTTGGCAGCTGGTTTGGTTAAAGTAGTGCAGTTAAATTCTTTTAATCGCATGCTTGTTTCAAGGCCTATAATGCCTTTGGGAAGAGATATTGGATATCTTCCGGGCACCAAAGAAGAAAAATTAGAAAGTTGGATGGAACCGATTTTTGATAATCTTGAATACTTGTTGTATATCAATAAACAGAAAGGGAAAGCAAAACGTTTAATTACTATAAAAGAATTGATGACAAATGGCCTTTTGCAGCTTGAGGCCTTGACATATATGCGCGGCAGAAGTATCCCTCTGCAGTATATTATTATAGACGAGGCGCAGAACCTTACTCCTCATGAAATAAAGACAGTTGTAAGCCGCGCCGGTTCAGGCAGCAAAATGGTTCTTACGGGCGATCCTTATCAGATAGACAGCCCTTATCTTGATTCCAGTTCAAACGGCCTTGTTTATTGCGCAGAAAAGATGAAAGGCCAAAGTATTTTTGGCCATGTCATGTTTGTTAAAAGCGAGAGGAGCAGCCTGGCATCTTTGGCTGCCCGCATTCTTTAAATATGAAACTATATGGAAGAAATTCTATTTTAGAACGTCTTAAAACAAATGCAAAAAGTGTAAATAGGATTTTTTTGCAGAATCAGGTAAATATGCCTGATGTGGTAGGAATTTGTAAATCACAGTGTATACCGATAGATTATCTTGCAAAAAATGATTTTGAAAAAAAAGCAAGAGATATCAGATCGCAAGGTGTAATAGCTGAAATAGAAGAATTTCAATATTCCTATCTGGAAGATGTTTTAGCCCTCCCTAAGGAAAAATACCCAGTTATTTTATTTCTTGATAGCCTAAATGATCCTCAGAATTTAGGCAGTATATTGCGTACTGCAGGTTGTTTTGGCGGTTTTGCGGTTGTTTTGCCAAAACATGATTCAGTTGAAGTGACAGAAGCCGTATTGAGAGTGGCACAGGGAGGAGAAAATTACGTGCCTGTTATAAAAGTAACGAACCTTGCTGTGGCTGTAGACAAGGCTAAAAAGGCCGGTTACTGGGTTTCTGGTGCAGTAATGGAAGGCGGGGATAGTTTAACAGATACGAGTTTGAATTTTCCTTTGGGCGTTATAATTGGTTCAGAAGGTTTTGGCATACGCCCTGGTTTAATTAATCATATTGATTTTAAAATTACATTGCCAATGAAAGGCGCAGCACTATCATTTAATGCAGCCGTAGCAGCAGCATTGTTCTGTTACGAAGTAACCCGCCAACGTGCGTCATCCTGAGGGCCGTAGTTTCGGCCCGAAGGATCTAACTTAGATTCTTCATTTCATTCAGAATGACAGGTAGGATTTTTATATGTTAAAAGAAGCGATGTTGTACGAAAAATTAGACGCTGGCCGGGTGCATTGTTTTTTGTGTAATCATAATTGTAAAATAGCTGAAGGCAAACTTGGAATTTGCGGGGTTAGGCAGAATATAAAAGGCAAACTGAATACCCTAGTTTGGGCTGATGTGATAGCCTCGCATGTTGATCCCATAGAAAAGAAACCGCTGTATCATTTTTTGCCAGGTTCAAAATCTTTTTCAATAGCTACAATCGGTTGTAATTTTAAATGTGGTTTTTGCCAGAATTGGCAAATTTCCCAGGTTTCAAAAGAAACGGCATTTGACCTGGATACATATGAATTGAAGCCAGAAGAGGTTTTAAGGCAAGCCAAGAAAAGTTTTTGTAAAAGCATATCTTATACTTATACAGAGCCGACAATATTTTTTGAATACGCCTATGATACGGCAAAATTGGCAAAAAAAGAAGGCCTTTATAATATTTTCGTAACCAATGGTTTTATGACTAAGGAAGCGATAAAGGTTATCAGGCCGTATCTTGACGCAGCTAATGTAGATTTAAAATTTTTTAAGGAGTCTTCTTACAATAATATTTGCAAGGCGAGATTGCAGCCCGTTTTGGATTCAATAAAAGCCATGAATGATTTGGGTGTTTGGGTTGAAATAACCACCTTGATTATACCGGGCCTTAATGATTCCAAGGAAGAATTAAAAGGCATCGCTGATTTTATAGCGTCGATAAATAAATCGATGCCTTGGCATATAAGCGCATTTCATCCTGATTACAAATATGTGGATTACCAGCCGACGCCCATAGAAATTTTAAAAAAGGCTTATGATATAGGCAGGGAAAGCGGCTTAAATTTTGTTTATCTTGGCAATGTGCCGCAGGAGGGTAATACTTATTGCCCCAGCTGCAATTCGCTTTTAGTAAGAAGAGAATATTTTTCAGTTATAGAAAACAATATAAAATCCGGAAAATGTTGCAAATGCAATATTGTTATCCCGGGTACATGGGATTAAATTTCTAAAAATTTATGGAGGCGTGTTATGAGCGGCATCTTTGGCGTGGTTTCTAAAAAAGATTGTGCAGATATTTTGTTTTACGGCATAGATTATCATTCGCATCTTGGCACAGAATTTGCCGGCATGGCTGTATTGGGTCAGAGCTTTAGCCGTCAGATACACAATATAAGCCAAAGCCAGTTTAAGTCTAAGTTTTATGAAGATGCAGATCGTATGCGCGGCAACAAGGGTATAGGCGTGATAAGCGATTCAGACGAGCAGCCCATATATGTTAATTCCAAATTTGGGCCTTTTTGCCTGGTAACAGCAGGTCTTATAGAAAATAAAGAGGAATTGGCTGATAGGCTTCTTAAGAAGGGAGTTTCATTTAGCGAGGTAAGCAAATCAGGAATAAACTCTACAGAATTGATAGCAAAACTTATAATAGAGGGCAATAGCCTTATAGACGGTATAGAAAAAATGTTTGAAGTTATAGAAGGTTCTTGTTCATTGTTATTGTTGAATAAAGACGGTATTTATGCTGTAAGAGACAAGTTTGGTTATACGCCGCTTATTATAGGCAAGCGCCCGGATGCATGGGCAGTAACTTTTGAGACAAGCGCTTTTAGCAACAGTGATTTTAAGACAGTCAAATTTCTGGGGCCTGGCGAAATAGTATTGATAACCGAAGACGGCCCTGTACAGAAAAAAGGCCCGAGGGATGAAAACCAGGTATGCGCATTTTTATGGATATATACGGGTTTTCCCGCATCTGATTATGAAGGCATAAATGTTGAAATAGTAAGAGAAAGATGCGGAAGGTTTCTTGCAAAAAAAGACAAGGATATAAATATAGATATAGTTTCAGGCGTTCCGGATTCAGGCCTGGCGCATGCAATAGGTTATGCTATGGAATCAGGTAAGCCTTTCAGGCGGCCATTGGTTAAATATACGCCCGGATATGGCAGAAGTTATACCCCGCCGTCGCAGCAAAAACGCGATTTAATAGCAAAGATGAAGCTTATTCCCATCAAGGAAATAATTAATGGCAACAGCATTGTTGTTTGTGAAGATTCTATAGTAAGGGGTACCCAGCTTAAAAATTTTACAGTAAAAAAATTATGGGATGCGGGTGCAAAAGAAGTCCATGCAAGGCCTGCCTGTCCGCCTTTGATGTTTCCATGCAAGTTTTGCCTTTCAACCCGCAGTATAGACGAACTCGCTGCGCGTAAGGCTATCCGTAGTATTGAAGGCCATGATTTAGAAGATGTATCCGAGTATATGGATTATAATTCTCCTAAGTATAAAAAGATGATAGATTGGATTGCTAAGGATTTAGAGGTTACAACACTTCGTTACCAGACTATAGATGATATGGTGAAGGCAATAGGCCTGCCAAAGGAGAAAATCTGCCTTTATTGTTGGACAGGTGGTTGCCCAAATAAAAAGAATACCAAAAAAACAGAAGAGAAATCTGCAGTATGCGCAAGATGTTAACCGGAGATGATCGGAATGCTTAAAGAGCATTCGGGATTATTTTTAATTATTGTTTTAATTATTTTTGCCGCCGTAATCTTATCTATCGGCATAAATTTTCCGTTTGCTTCAGATCATGAAGGCTGGAATGCAGGTTTCTATTCCAATGTTGCAAGGAACCATTTAACATTAGGTTTTTCTAAGACACTTTTTGGCAATTTGCAGAGTGTAGAGCCAGCAGTAATTACTCCAAAAGATTTTTCTGTTGATCACCCCCCATTATTAGGTTTATTGCTTTATCTAAGTTTTGCCTTGCTAGGCAATAAGGAATCTAGCGCCAGGATGGTGCCTATTTTGTTTTCCATCGGATCTTTGATTTTAATGTATTTTTTTCTTTTAAGATTCTACGCCAAGAAGATTGCCTTTATTTCCTGCGTTGTTATGATTTTAATGCCGATATTTGCCTATTATGGGCATATGGCGGGCCATGAAAGCATAATTATTTTTTCTGTTATAGGCGTATTTTATTTTTATTTTTTGTGGGTAGATACATTAAAACAAAAATATCTCTATACCATGCTGGCATTTTTTGTTTTAGGCGCGCTTACAAGCTGGCCTGCATATTTTGTTGTTTTCCCCATAATCTTTCATGCCTTTTTATGGAATAAATCAGAGATTGTTCAAAAAAGAATTTTATCGTTGCCTTTTACGGCAGCAGCCGCTTTTACAGTTTTTTTTATCCATGCAAAACTTTTGACAGAAAAGCCATTTTTCTTGCAATGCAGGTTTTTAAAAAACGCTCTTTGGTTTCGCACTGGGATAATGAGTAAAAATAACCCTTATTATTTCACTTTTATAGAATTTGTAAATAAAGAAAAAAACTATTTTATGGAACTTTTTGGTTTTTTAATCATTCCATTTTTAGCAGTATGGGTTGCCCAGTTACTTGGGAAGATATTTTTAAATAGAGATCTGCATGCCGCTGATAAAATTAATATATTGTTATGGTTTTATGGATTGGCGCCGTTATTTTTATTATCCTGTTCGGCATATTATCATGATTATTATCTTTTTTATCTTTTGCCGGCCGTCATATTCAGCGTAGCCTGGTCATTATATTTTTTAAAAAGTATATTTTCAAAAAGAATATTTAATATCATATCTATATCTTTAATTGTGATATTTTTTTGTAATTATTGTTTTTTTATTTATGAAAGATTTCATTCAAAAAATTATATAGAGTACGAATTAGGGTCTTTAATTAACAAATCAACAGGGGAGGGGGAAATTATTTTTACAAATATGCCGAGTTCGAATTATTTGATGAATTATTATGCTGATCGCTACATGGTTTTTGATGTTATAAATTATTATAAGCTTGAGAATCTTTTGCCCGGGCATGCTAATAATGGATTTAATTTTTTATTATCCAAAGATTTTCCTGCCGATGGCAACTTATTGAATTTTTTAGAGAAAGATTGCCTTAAGAAAAATTGTTTAACAAAGATAAAATGCAATTATGGGTGTATTTTTTATAAAGGCAACACAATTTGCGGCTGTTATCGGGCCCTTGGTAGTTGTAAATAAAATTATATGAAAAAACATTTATTAAAATTATTTATTATAATAGTGTTTATTTTGACGGCAGCGTCTATTATTATCCGTAAAGATTTAAGGAATATGTACAATTATAATACGTCTGCGGATTATGAATATAATTTTAAAGAAAACTCTGCCGAAATAATTAAATTAAACCTGGAAAATGATGGTTTTTTATTTCCTTTGATACAAAGTGCTCCTGACACGCTTTTTATTAAAATAAGAGTCAATTCTTCTTTGGCGGCACAGATATTGGAGCCATATATTCAGATATTTTATAAAGAAACAAAGCAAAAGCAATATTTTGAGCGAGGAGCAAGGGGCATAAGGTATTTAAATATAAGCCATTTGTCTGCATCGGGGTTGCCAAAAACGGGAGAGAAGGTTTTTTTGAAAGGCAGGCATATCAAATGGCAAAAAGAGGCAGAGCTGGTTATTTTTAAAAATGAAAATCCGGATAAAAAAAGAATTTTAATTATTGCTGCTCATCCTGATGATGCAGAGATTGCCGCATTCGGGCTTTATAGCCACCGTGATTCATATATCGTAACTATTACTGCAGGAGATTCTGGTGATTTTCAATATGGCGATATTTATCCAGACGAAAAATTGCATTATTTTGAAAAAGGGAAAATGAGGGTTTGGGATAGCATTACGGTGCCTTTTTTTGGAGGAATAACCCCTGACAGGGTATTGAATTTAGGTTATTTTGATGGTACCTTAAAAAAAATGCATGATCATCCATCTATGGCAGTTAGTTCTATACATACTCAAATTAAAGATATTAATGTTTTCCGTAGTTATAATCTAAGCAATCTTGTGCCAAAAAATTCAGGTGAGGCAACATGGTTGAATCTGTGGAGTATGATTTAACAAAGATTATACAGGAATTAAAGCCGGAGATTATTGTTGTCCATCATCCCTTATTTGATTCCCACCAGGATCATAAATTTGCAGCGTTAGCGGTTTTTGAAGCCTTAAAAAAAGCCGGCATTAAAGATGGAAACTTGTATCTCTATATTGTTGCCATAGGTTATGGCCCATATTATCCTTATGGCCCGATTGATACAATTGTTTCTCTGCCGCCATTTTTTAAGCATAAAGTGTTATTTCAAAAAATATATTCCTGTTTTTTGTCAAATAAACTCCAGAAAGAGAAGTTTTTTGCTTTAGAAGATATGCATGACATAAGGCCTTTCCCATCGATTAATGGAAAGGCAGGTTTTATGTTAAACATGGCAATTTTTAATAATTTCATTGAAGGAGTAAGAGGTTTTTTCCGTGGAGATGTAAGTTTTTACCATAGGGCTGTTAGGACTAATGAGCTATTTTTCATCGTGCCCTTTGAAGATGTTGATTCTTTTTTAAAATAACCCGGATGGGGCATACTTTATTTGCAATAGCTTATTTATGGTGATATAGGAATATGAGGTTATATATATCCCCGAGCAAATTTTTGTTTGGGGATTTTTATTTTTTGGGGTATAATTTTACTTATATGGAATTGTTCGCAAGGGTATATTATTAGTTTATCATTGGAGGAGAGAGAAAATGAAACAATGGTATGAGTCACTATTTGAGAATTATGCGCAGAAATATGATAAAGAATGTTATGTCCAGGGGACGATTGGCGAATGCGATTTTATTGAGCAGGAGATAAGCCGTGACAAGTCAATTAAGATTCTGGATATAGGTTGCGGTACCGGCCGTCATGCGATTGAACTGACAAAGAGGGGATATAATGTGACCGGTGTTGATCTTTCCAAAAATCAGATCAAAAGGGCAAGGGAGAAAGCCAAAGAGGCAGGGGCGACCATCGACTTCCAAACACAAGATGCCCGCAATCTTCCGTTTGACAGTGAATTTGATCTGGCAATTATGCTATGCGAAGGTGGGTTTTCTTTGATGGAAACGGATGAGATGAACTTTGATATCCTCAAGAGCGCAACAAAAGCGCTCAAAAGTAAAGGCAAGTTTATTTTCACCACATTAAACGGATTGTTCCCGCTGTTTCATTCTGTAAATGAATTCTATAAGTCGGCGCAGAAAGAAGGCCAGTCCCAGTGTAAAGAGTGCTCCTTTGATCTGATGACCTTCCGTGATCATAACACGGCTGTTTTTGAGGACGATTCCGGCAATAAAAAGGAGCTTAAGTGTAACGAGCGTTATTACGTGCCTAGTGAAATAACTTGGCTTCTGAAAACCATCGGATATAAGAAAATTGATATTTTTGGCGCAAAGCTGGGAGCGTATTCGAGAAATGATAAGCTTACAATAGAGGATTTTGAGATGTTGGTTATTGCTGAAAAATAACACTTTAATTTATGGAAAATAAACTTAATACAAAAAGAAAAGTTTTTATTAAAACCTTCGGATGCCAGATGAATGTTAGAGATTCTGAGCTTGCGGCGGGTTTGTTTTTGGAAAAAGGCTACAAACTCGTTGATTCACCTGAGAAGGCTGGCATCATTTTATTTAACACCTGTTCTGTCAGGGAAAATGCCGAAAACAGGGTTTGGGGCAACTTGGGAATGCTGCGCAAATTAAAAAATAAAAATCCTAATTTGATAATAGGCGTTATCGGATGCATGGCGCAGAAATTTAAAATTAAGCTTTTCGAACACTCTGATTTGGTTGATATAGTTTGCGGCCCGTCCGACGAAGATAACCTGCCAGGCCTTATTGAGGAGTTTTTAGAAAATAGAAACAAGATCTTAAGTGTTAAAAACATAAATAAACCTCGCAAAGAGATTTTGCCGGAATACAGGGCAAGTGAGGTTTCGGCGTATATTTTAATATCTCAGGGTTGTAATAATTTTTGTTCATACTGTATAGTTCCTTATGTGCGTGGAAGGGAAATTTCAAGAAAACCTGAAAATGTTATTAGGGAGATAAAGGGCTTGGCCAAGAAAGGCGTAAAAGAAATTACATTGTTAGGCCAAAATGTAAATTCGTATCAATATGGTTTTACAAAGTTGCTCAAAGAAATAAATTCTATAGACGGTATTGAGCGCATAAATTTCATGACGTCCCACCCAAAGGACGCTACCGAAGATTTATTTAGGGTAATGGCCGAATTGCCAAAGATCGTCAAACATCTGCACCTGCCGCTCCAGTCGGGTTCTGATAAGATACTAAAAGCCATGAACAGGGGTTATACGGCAAAGCATTATCTTGGACTCGCTGCTAAATTAAGGCAGATAGTGCCTGGCTGCAACCTGACAACTGATATAATAGTGGGTTTTCCCAAAGAGACAAAAGCGGATTTTAAAAAAACCTGCGATTTAGTGAAAAAGATAAAGTTTGATTCAGCTTACATATTTAAATATTCGCCTCGCCCGCCTGCTTTGTCGTCTAAAATAAAAGACAATGTAACGCAGAAGGAAAAAGAGAGGCGTAACCACATCCTTCTCGGATTGATTAAAAAATATAGTCGTTAAAAAAATTAATTTATGCAGAATGAGTCAAGTTGGATAAAAAATGTTTTTTATCGTAGTAAATTAATCCAGGGAGGCATAAATGCAAAATAGATATTTTTCTTTTTTGGTTTTTACATCTTGTTTATTATTTATGTTCGGCAACGCAAGCGCAGGCCTTGAACAGGCTGAAGTATATTTTTTAAAAGGCGAATACGATATAGCTATGAGTAATTGCGACGGGATAATTAATTCTTCCGCCGTCAAAGATATACCGCAGGCTTATTATTTGAAAGGCCAGATATTGCTTAAACAGGGCAAGATTGAAGAGGCGCAGAATATATTTGAAAAAGTGCTGGCAGATTTTCCGGATAGCAAATTTTGCGATGCCGCGCAGCTTGGTTTGGCAGATACTTATTTTTCGCAAAAGGATTACCAGCGCGCCATAGGAGAATACAGGAAGATTCAGGAAAAATATAACCAGAGTCAGTATAAAGCTATAGCATTATATAAACTAGGTAAAAGTTGTCTTGCGGGCGGCGACATGCAGCAGGCAAGATTTTATTTTCAGAAACTACAGGAAGATTATCCTTTGAGTTTTGAATCGAAACTTGTAGATGAGCTTGATGACAAACAATTTTCCTATAGCGTGCAGGTAGGTTGTTTTTCTAAATATGAAAACGCAGAAGGCCTTGTGGCAAAGCTTAAAAAACAGGGTTTTGATGCCTACGTAAACGAAAAAGAAGGTTTTCCTGTCTTTTATCGAGTAAGGGTGGGTAATTTCAAAACTGATTACGAAGCTAAAATTTCTGCGGTGTCTTTGCAAAAAAAAGGATATAAAACAAAGTTATGCCCGTAAGTAAAAAAGTAATTTTTATTGTTGGTCCGACGGGTGCAGGCAAAACTGGCATCTCTATTAAGCTTGCAAAAAAGATAAATGCAGAAATAGTCTGTTGTGATTCAATGCAGATTTATAAAAATCTAGATATAATGACAGGGCAGCCGGCTTCACGCCAGATGTCTTTAGCTGCCCATCATCTTTTTGGCATTAAAAATCCAACCGAGGATTTTAGCGTTGCTGAATACAGAAAACTGGCCCTTAAAAAAATAAAGGAGATTCAACAAAAGGGCAGGGATGTTATTTTTGTTGGCGGCACAGGTCTTTATGTCCAGGTGCTTCTGGATGGTTTGTTTCTGTCGCCAAAAAAGGATTTAAAATTTAGAAAAAGGCTTTATGCGCAGGCCGAAAAATATGGAATTGAAAAATTATTTGAGAAACTCAAAAATATAGACGCCGTTGCAGCCAGGCTTATACACCCCAATGATTTACGCCGCATTGTCAGGGCACTTGAGGTTTATAAATTAACCGGCAAAACTATTTCAGAATTAAAAACACAATCTTCAGGGGGCATTTTTGGTTTGTACCCGACGTATATTTTCTGTTTGTTTTATAAGGACAGGAATTTATTGTACGATAGAATAAATAGAAGAGTTGATGATATGTTTAAAAAAGGCCTTGTAAAAGAAGTCCAAAGCCTGTCGCGATTTAAGTTTGGCATGACTGCCAGCCAGGCGTTAGGCTTGAAACAGGTGCAGAGTTTTATTAAAGGCGAATATGATTTGGAAAAAGCAAAAGAATTGCTTAAGCTTGATACCAGAAGGTATGCAAAAAGGCAGATGTCTTGGTTTAGAAGAGACAAAAGGATAAAATGGATACCATTAGATTGTTATAATAATATATCGTCAGTAGTGTCTGAATTGAAAAATATGATAGAAAATCCTTGACATATTCTATGCTGAGATTATAATATAACCATAGTTATATTAATTAATAAAAATAAAAAACAGAACTGATAATTATGCAAATGAACGGGAGGGGGTGAAAAATTGAAAAGGTTATTTTTTGTATTCGGGGTGATAATTTTTTGCTTGTTCATATGTGAGTTTTCAATGGCTGAGACAGTGGGAAATCCAGCCGATATACACCTTCCACCGGGAAGAGGCGTTTATAGCGCTCAGCTAGGAGATTTTATTACGTTAAATGCTGGTTTTGATACAGAATTTTTGACAGAGAAAAATTTTGATCATGCCAATGAAGGTAGCACATCGCCAAAGCTCGAAGGTGTGTATTATATGGGCAGGTTGTCTTGCACTTTGTTTGATAGGATACAGCCATATATTAAAGTTGGAGTTGCTGATCTTGAAATGAGCTGGAAAAATGGCAGCAGCCTAGTCAAGGCAGAGGGTGGAATAGCTCCTTCGTGGGGCATGGGTTTAAAGGCTTACCTTTGGGAATTTGAAGGCGTAGGGTTAAAGATTTTTTCAACAGCGTCTTTCAGGTCAACAAAACCTGATAAAATCAGGTCTGTTAATGTTGGCGGTACGTCTGGTAACATAACACAAAAGAAATTTGAAATATTTGAAAGACAGGCTACGATCGGGGTCAGCAGGGAATTTGAAATACCTGGTTACCAGGACGCATCAATAGTGCCTTATGCCGGTGTTGCGTGGTCAGATACAACTGCAAGGGTCAGATTTACTCAAGGTACAAATGTGGTTAATTCTGGTGCTAAGGGCCAGGACTTGAATATAGGCCTATTTTTTGGAGCAGATTTCATAGTTCTGGATAATTTTTCTCTTAATGCGGAAATAAGGCTTATTGATCAGACGGGCGGAAGTTTAGGTTTAACGGCTTTGTTCTGAGAGTTTAAGCAAGATTATGTAAAAATGGGGACGTTTCTCTTTAAAAAGAGATGGTCCCCATTTTTAATAAATAGATTATGGAAAAAGCAATTCTAATAGTTTGCGAATTTAATAGTAAAGATAAAAATTGGACTAGACAAGATGTCTATGAAGAGTTAGCCAGCCTTGTTTCTTCCTGCGGGCTTAAGGTTGCCGGAAATATTTTTTGCAACAAAGATAAACCTTCGGCGGATTATTTTGTTGGCAGGGGAAAGGCTCAGGAGATTGCGCTTCTGTCTGCAAAGCTTAATGCGGATGTAATAATATTTAACGACGAGCTTACGGCTACGCAACAACGCAATCTTGAAGAAGTTACAAATACAAAAATTATAGACAGGACGCAGCTGATTCTTGATATATTTGCCCAAAGGGCAAGGTCTAAGGAAGGAAAAATTCAGGTTGAATTGGCGCAATTAAACTATCTTTTGCCTCGATTGTCAGGCAAGGGTATTTTTTTATCGCGTTTAGGGGGCGGGATAGGCACGCGCGGCCCGGGGGAGCAAAAACTAGAGGTAGACAGGCGTACGATTAAAGAAAAAATCAGTAAATTAAAAAATGAACTCAGGCATCTGATGGCGCAAAGAGAATCTTCCAGGGCCACGAGAAAAAAACAGCAGCTGCCATTAGTGGCAATGGTTGGTTATACTAATGCCGGCAAATCAACTTTATTCAATGCCTTGTCGAATTCTGATGTATTGGTGATGGATAAATTATTTGCCACACTCGATCCTACAATCCGTAAATTTGTTTTACCCGACGGAAGAAAAATATTATTTGTTGATACAGTAGGTTTTTTGCATAATTTACCGCATAATTTAATAGAGGCATTTAAGGCTACGCTGGAAGAGATTACAGGCGCCGATATACTAATACATGTATTAGATATAAGCCACCCAAAGGCAAAAGAACATAGCGCTGCTGTTTTTGATGTTTTAAAAGAGCTGAAATCAGAAGAGAAACCATTTATTACAGTATTAAATAAAACAGATAAAGTTGAGTCAAAAGATTTTTTAAATATATTATCAAGAAATTTTCCTGATAGCTTGCCCATATCTGCGCTTAAAAAAAGCGGTTTAAACATCTTATTGGAAGAATTAATGCGTAGGCTGCCGGCTGCATTGAAATATGCCCAGCTTGAGTTGCCTCATGAAAAGGCATTTTTGCTAAGTACAATATACAGCCAGGGTAAGGTTGATTTAGTCAAAAATAAAGGCAATAAGCTGTTGGTGGAAGCGCAGTTGCCTGCCAGTTTAAAAGGCAGGCTTAAAAAAGAAGGTTTTGTTGTATCCTAAAAGAAATCCTACCTATTTTCCCCTTGACTCTTATATAATATATATATTATAATAGTATCAATATAATAATGCTATAAACCCATCCATAACAAAAGTCCTTTTATTAGTATCTAATAGTTATAATTATTTCACTAAAAGGGCGATTTTGTACGTCAGCTTAGGCAAGAAGAGAAATGAGAAAATCAGATTTAAAATCAAGAAAAAGAATGGTATTTGATTCTATCGTTAATACTTATATAGAATTTGGCGTGCCGGTCGGTTCAGTAGCAGTTTGTAATAGGTACAATCTGGATTTAAGCCCAGCCACCATCAGAAATATCATGAAAGAGTTTGAAGAAATAGGCTATCTTACTCATCCTCATACATCTGCCGGCAGGTTACCTACAGACGAGGGCTACAGATATTATGTTGATTCTGTAATGGAGCCGGAAAATCTTACCAATATAGAAAGGGATTCTATTTTATCCATACGCGATATGAAGGATAACGCCCCGGAGGCATTGTTGGAGATGGCCTCTAAAATATTGTCGGATATAAGCAATGAAGTATCATTAGTGTTGTTCCCCGAGCTAAAAAAGAATTTATTAAAGCAGATAAAACTGGTTTCTTTGGATGATAACAGGGCGGTAGCTATTTTGGTTACAAATTCAGGCCAGGTGGAAACTAAAAATTTTGAATATTCTGTTGAAATAGACGATATATATCTGCAAAAGATAGCAGGTTTTATAAATGAAAATTGCGCGAACAAGCCTTTAAGCCAGGCAAAGGATATATTGAATAGATTGGTTTTTTTGACTTACGATGCCTCTTATTATATGTTCAGGGATGCCTTGGAGATATTCGAAAGGCTTGATATGGCTAATGAATCAGATAAATTATTTTTGGACGGTGCTCATTATCTTTTTGGCCAGCCCGAATTTAAAAATGCCGATAAATCTAAAAAACTGCTTGAGATATTTGAAGAAAAGAAAAAGTTGATGCAGATAATAGAAGAAAGCCTGGTTTTGTTTCAGCAGGAAAAACTCCCTGGGGTTTATGGCAGTAGTTTCGATGGCGTAAAAATATATATAGGCAAGGAAAACAAATGCCAGGATGTGAATGAATGCAGTATAGTTATATCCGGCTATGGCATAGGTGGAGATATGTTGGGCGCAATAGGTATTATAGGTCCTACCAGGATGCCGTATAAACGCCTTGTCCCAATCGTAAGTTGTATAGCTTCTGAAATAAGCAATATATTGGAGACGGTTAACGAATGAGCAAGAATAAAAAGGATGATTTGCAGTCAGAACAGGATAAAAATTCTGCTGAAGAAAAGGATAAATCCTTGCCGGAAGAGTTTGTGTTTTCTTTTCAGGATTATAAAGCCCTTAAGGAAAAGGCGGATTTATCTGATCAGTATTTTGATAAATTCTTGAGGATGCAGGCAGAGACTGATAATATAAAGAAACGTCTTGTCAAAGAAAAAGAGGAATTTATAAAATTTGCAAACCTAGAACTTATATCTGAATTTGTAAGCATAATAGATGATTTCGAGCTGGCAATAGATTCAGCAGAAAAGCAGCATGATACGAAATTGTTGCTTGACGGCGTCAATATGATTACAAAACATCTCGATGATATATTGAAAAAGGCCGGCGTATCGCGTATAGATCAAACGGGCATTTTATTTGATCACGATAAGCATGAGGCTGTTGGTTGTGTTGAGACAGATGAATATCCTGAAAATACGGTTGTTGAAATATTAAGAAATGGCTATATGGTAAACGGCAGGGTTGTAAGGCCTGCCATGGTAAAGGTAAGTAAAAAACAAATAAAAAGTGATAATGATAAATCTCAAAATCCAAATGACAAATGAATATTTTAATGTCAAATAATTAAATATTTGTTATTAAGTTATTGATTTGGATTTTGAAATTTGGATTTTGTCATTAGTATTAAAATGAGGAGGGTTTTTAAAATGGCTAAGGTTATAGGTATTGATTTGGGAACTTCAAATTCAGCGGCTGCCCATATGGAAGCAGGCAGGCCTGTTATAATTCCTTCGGCAGAAGGCGCCGGGGTTTCAAGCGGAAAGGCTTTTCCGTCTTTTGTTGCATTTACAAAAGATGGCCAACGCATGGTTGGTGAACCGGCAAGAAGGCAGGCAGCTATAAATCCTGAAGGCACAATTTATGCAGCAAAAAGAAAAATGGGCACAGATTTTAAATTCAAGGTTTTTGGCAATGAATATACCTCTCAGCAGATATCTGCTTTTATTTTACAGAAGGTGAAGCAGGATGCCGAGGCATATTTAGGCGACAAGATAGAAGAGGTTGTTATAACTTGTCCCGCGTATTTTAACGATAATCAGAGGCAGGCTACAAAAGATGCCGGAGAGATAGCCGGGCTTAAGGTTCTGCGCATCATAAATGAACCTACAGCGGCATGCCTTGCTTATGGATTAGATAAAGTTGGCAAAGAATTAAAAATAATGGTTTTTGATTTCGGTGGCGGTACCCTGGATGTCACAATAATGGAGATGTGGTATGACAAAGAGCATAATGCCAGCGGGTTTGAAGTAAAGGCGACAAGCGGCGATACGCAGCTGGGCGGCACAGACATGGACAATGTGCTCATAGATTATATTGTCAACACATTCAAAAAAGATACAGGTATTGATTTACGAAATGACAAAATGGCTACGCAGCGTTTAAGAGAGGCTGCTGAAAGGGCAAAAGTAGAATTATCAAGCACGCTTAGCACTGACATAAATTTGCCGTTTATTACTGCTGATTCAACCGGGCCCAAACATTTGACTATGTCAATTAGCAGGGCAAAATTAGAAGATTTAGTCGGGCCTATAATTAATAAATGCCGTCATCCATTGGAGCAGGCGATTAATGACGCAGGTTTAAAAGCAAGGGATATAGATAAAATTATTATGGTCGGTGGGCCTACAAGAATGCCTGTAGTCCAGAAATTTGTCGAAGATTATATAGGGAAAAAAACAGAGGGCGGCGTTGATCCTATGGAATGCGTTGCCATGGGCGCTGCTATACAGGCAGCCATTATTAAAGGCGATGCAAAAGAAGTGCTTCTTTTGGATGTGACACCTCTTTCTTTAGGCATAGAAACTTTGGGTGGTGTATCTACTAAATTGATAGAACGAAATACAACCATACCTACTAAAAAAAGCCAGATTTTTTCAACAGCCGCAGATAATCAGACAGCTGTTACTGTAAGGGTTTTGCAGGGTGAAAGGCCTATGGCTGATGATAACGTTGAGCTGGGTAGATTTGATTTGATGGGAATACCGTCTGCGCCAAGAGGCGTCCCTCAGATAGAGGTCACTTTTAATATAGACAGGGATGGTATAGTCCATGTATCTGCAAAAGATTTAGGTACGGGTAAGGAACAATCTATACGTATAACAGCCCCAAAAAAATTAAGCAAAGAAGAAATAGACCAGATGGTTAAAGATGCAGAGAAGTTTTCGGATCAGGATAAAAAACGTAAAGAAGATGTCGAGGTTTTTAATCAGGCAGATGCGCTTATTTATAGCACAGAAAAATCACTGAAGGATTTTGGCGATAAGGTGACTCCGACCGATAGGCAAAATATAGAGTCCAAGCTTAATGATTTGAAAGATGCGGCTAAATCAAAAAATACAGACCGCGCTAAGAAAGCCATGGATGAATTAACCAAGGTTTCGCATAAGCTTGCTGAAGAGATTTACAAAGCAAGTGCTGCCAAGAGCCATGGACATGGTGCAGTGGGTAAGGATCAGCAGGGTTCAGGCGAAGGCCAGCAAAATACTGATGACAAACAACGATCTGCAGGCGATAGTTCAAAATCCGAAGATATTGTTGATGCAGACTATAGAGTAGAGGATGAAGACAAAAATAAATGACAAAACGTGATTATTACGAAATACTTGGTGTGCCAAAGGGAGCATCAAAAGATGATGTAAAAAAGGCTTATCGCAGCCTTGCGTTAAAATATCATCCGGACAGGGTTTCAGCTGATAAGAAAAAAGAAGCCGAAGAGAAATTTAAGGAAATTTCAGAGGCGTATGCAGTTTTATCGGATGATCAGAAACGCGCCCAATATGATCAGTTTGGGCATGCAGGCATTGATTCAAGGTATTCTTCGGAAGATATATTTAGAGGTGCGGATTTCGGCAATATATTTGAAGACTTAGGGTTTGGTGGAGGCGTATTTGATGACCTGTTTGAAAATTTCGGTTTTTTTGGACAGGATACAAGGAGGTCATCAAGAAGGACTCGCCGAGGCTCAGATCTTCAATATGATATAGAAATAACATTTGAGGAGTCGGCTTTTGGTACTGACAAGCCTATTTCTATACCAAGGCATGAAATTTGTCCTGACTGTAAGGGTGATGGCGCAAAAACAGGTACAAAAAAACAGGTTTGCAGCTCATGCGGAGGCTCTGGAAAAAGAACAGCTCAGCATGCGTTTGGTTTTGTCGTTACTACTGTATGCCAAAAGTGTGGCGGGGAAGGCAGCATCATAAAAACTCCTTGTCCTACATGTAATGGCTTAGGTGCGGTAACAGCTGAAAGAAAAATACACGTTAAGATACCCGCAGGGGTTGAAGACGGATCAAGGCTTCGTTTGAGCGGTGAGGGCGAGGCCGGCGCCAAAGGCGGGCCAAGAGGCGATTTATATATTCTAATTTATGTAAAACCTCATCAAATATTTAGCCGTCATGAGAACGATATATTATGTGAAGTGCCGATAAGTTTCACGCAGGCAGCCCTAGGTTCTGAGATAGAGGTCCCTACGTTAGAAGGCAGGGTAAAGATGACTGTTCCTGCTGGTACGCAGAGCGGTAAGATATTCCGCTTAAAAAGCAAGGGCATTGCTGATTTGCATGGCCGGTCAAGAGGCGATGAACATGTGAGGGTGGTTGTGGAAACACCTACACATTTGAATATACAACAAAAAAAGATACTTGAAGAATTTGCAAAAATCAGCGGTGAAGATATTAATCCCATGACAACATCGTTCATGGATAAATTGAAGGGGATGTTTAAATAGTGCAAAGTTTAAAGCGCAAAGCTTAAAGTTAAAATATAAAACGAAAAAATAACTTTGCGCTTTGAGCTTTACGTTTTAAGTTATGAATTTTATGGAGATAGCAAATGCCGACTTACGAATATGAATGTACAAAATGCCATAATAAGTTTGAAGTATTGCAAAGTATGAAAGATGAGCCTTTGAAGCAGTGCCCAAAATGTAACGGTCCTGTGCGCAGACTTATAGGCAAGGGCGCAGGTATTATTTTTAAGGGTTCAGGTTTTTATGCGACTGATTATAGAAGCTCTAATTATACAAAAAGGCAGCAGGAGGAAAATTCTTCCGGGACATGCAGCAAAAAAAGTGATTCAGACCAATGTTCGGGATGTAAATCTTCATCTGCCAAAAAAATAAAGAAATAATAAAAATAAAACAGAGAGGTTTAAAAACAGTGTTGATATATCCATTTCGCGGCATCTTATATAACAAAAAAAAAATAAAAGATTTTAAAAACGTTTATTCCCCTCCTTACGATATCATTTCCAATGTTCAACAAGACGAGTATTATAAAAAAAGCCCATATAATGTTATCCGGCTTGAGCTTAATAAAAAAACCGAAGCCGATAATGAACAGGATAATATTTATACAAGGGCTGCCGGTTTTTTGAAGGAATGGCTTGGTGAAGGTATTCTAAAACTTGATGATAAGCCCACCATTTATGTATATGGCCAGAGTTTCAAACATAATAAAAAGATACGGCATACATTAGGTTTTATTGCCGCTGCCAAGATAGAGCAGTCCAGGCATTCACAAGTCAGGCCACACGAGATGACTTTTAAAGCGCCAAAGGAAGACAGGGAAAAAGTCCTTGACATAGTGAAGGCAAACTTGAGTTGTATTTATACGCTCGTTGAAGATAATGGGCTTAAAATAAATAAATTATTACGCAGCGCGTCAAGAGTTAAACCGTTTATAGATGTGAAGATAGATGATGTAAGGCATAGGATTTGGAAGGTGCAGGGCTCTTCAGTGATAAAAACAGTACAGAAATTAATGTCTTTCAAAAAAGTCTTTATTGCAGACGGCCATCATAGATATGAAGCGGCTGCGAATTTCAGGGATAAGATGGCTGGGCTTGAAAAGAATTTCAGCGACAAAAGTCCTTATAATTATATCATGATGTATTTTACCAGCATGGAGGATAAGAATTTAACTATTCTGGCAACGCATAGGGTGGTTAAAGATTTCAATGTAGGGGCAATTCATGAATTGCCCCTACATTTTGATGTCGTGCCGGTTTCAAACAAAAAGAAAATGTTTGAAATGTTGGATAAGTATTTTGGCAAGGAGCATGTATTTGGGATGTATTATAATGGGAAATTTTCTGTTTTGAAATTAAAAAATAATGTAGGGGCAGACCTCTGTGTCTGCCCTACGCAGGGCGACCACAGGGGGTCGCCCCTACTAGATGTATCAATATTACACGATCTTATTTTAAATAATGTGCACGATATATTTTATACAAGAGACCCAAATGAGGCGATCGGATTAATTGATAAAAAAGAATATAAGACAGCATTTTTCTTAAATCCTACTTTGGCTACTCAAATAAAAGATATAAGCCTTGCTGGAGGAAAGATGCCGCATAAGTCGACATATTTTTACCCGAAGCTTTTGACTGGATTGGTAATGAGAAAACTATAACGTATTGTACCGTTTGGAATTTCTGCCTACAACCTGTCCCCGTAATTATGGGGACAGGTTGAGGTGGGAAAAAACAGGCGAAATTCCAAATGGTACAGAACAAGCAGGAGAACATTTATGTACGATTTTCAACCATTGAAAGACAGGCTATTTGAAGGTAACGCAAAGGAAGTGGAAAATTTAGTAAAAGATGCACTGAATAAAAAAACACCTTTGAAAGATATTTTGGATAATGGTTTAATTGCCGGTATGGAGGTTGTTGGTAAAAAGTTCAAAGCCAATGATATATTTGTGCCGGAGGTTTTGTTGGCCGCAAAGGCAATGCATGCCGGTATGAATATATTAGAGCCGTTACTGGTTAAGGAAGGTATAAAACCCATAGCCAAGGTGGCAATAGGGACCGTAAAGGGCGATTTGCATGATATAGGAAAAAACTTAGTGTCAATGATGTTCAGGGGCGCCGGTTTTGATGTTTTGGATTTTGGCATAGATGTCCCGGCTGAAAAATTCGTCAAGGCTGCAGCAGATGGAGATGTAAAGGTAATAGCAATGTCAGCCTTGCTTACTACTTCAATGCCTTCCATGAAAAAAACCATAGAGGCATTAAAATCCGCAGGGGTTTTAAAGAAAATTAAAACTGTTATAGGCGGTGCGCCGGTAACGCAGGAATATGCTAATGAGATTGGTGCTGATGGTTATGCTGCCGATGCTGCGTCTGCGGTGGATAAAGTTAAGGAATTATTATACCTAAAATGACAAAATCCAAATGTCAAATGACAAATGAATCTTTAAATGACAAATCATTAAATTATTTGTCATTGAATGATTGATTTGGATTTTGGAATTTGACATTTGTCATTTAACTAATAAAAGAGGTGGAACAATGTCATTATTCGGAAAACCAAAATATACAATAGTTAAGGTTGCAAAGAAAAAGGACATGCCGGCTGATTTATGGAGCAAATGCCCTGCATGCAGCCAGCTTATTTACAATAAGGCCTTGGATGAGAATCTTAAAATATGCCCTAAATGCAATCATCATTTTGTCATGGGCGCCATTGAGAGAATAAATATGCTGCTTGATAAAGACACATTTGAAGAGATTGACAGCGATATGAAGTCCGTTGACACTTTAAAATTTAAAGGCGTTAAGGCTTATCTAGATAAAATAAAAGAAGACTGTGCAGCTACGGGTTTAAAAGAGGCTGTTATTTCAGGTAAGGGCAAATTAAACGGTAAAGAAGTAGTTTTTTGCGTGACTGATTCAAGGTTTATTATGGGTTCCATGGGTTCTGTGGTTGGCGAAAAGATAGCAAGAGCAACGGAATTAGCAACAAAAGAAAAGTTGCCTATAATAATAGTTTCGGGTTCAGGCGGCGGCGCCAGGATGTATGAAGGTATATTGAGCCTTATGCAAATGGCTAAGACATCTGCAGCTCTGGCAAGGCACAGCGAGGCCGGCCTTTTGTTTGTTTCAGTTTTGACTAATCCTACAATGGCAGGGGTTATGGCAAGTTTTGCTTCTCTGGGGGATGTTATAATAGCCGAACCAAAGGCATTAATAGGTTTTACAGGCCCTCGCGTTATAGAGCAGACCATACATAAAAAACTGCCGGAAGGTTTTCAAAAATCAGAATTTATGATGGATCACGGAATGTTAGACATGGTTGTAAACAGAAAGCATCTTAAAGAAACATTAAGTAGATTGTTAGAGTATTTATCTAAATAAAGGAAGATGTAATCCCTCGCCGCAACGCGGTGGGGACACACCTTTAAGGTATGTCCCCGAAATGGCGGCTCGGGATGAAATTTTCAAACAGAAAAAGAAAGGGAAAATTTCAATGGCTCAGGTTAAGTTGAAAGATGTAACAAAAATTTATGATAAAGATATACTGGCGGTTTCAAAGATAAATTTAGTTGTTAAGGATAAGGAGTTTCTTGTTTTGGTTGGGCCTTCTGGATGCGGCAAATCAACAACATTGCGTATAATTGCAGGCCTTGAAGATTTGTCAGAAGGCGAGGTTTATATAGGTGATAGGTTGGTAAATGATATATTGCCCAAAGACAGGGACATAGCAATGGTTTTTCAGAATTATGCTTTGTATCCTCATATGACAGTTTATGAGAATATGGCTTTTGGGCTTAAATTAAGAAAATATCCCATGGCAGAAATAGACAAACGCGTAAGGGAAGGCGCTTTGGTTCTTGGTATAGATAAATTGCTGGATAGAAAACCACGTGAGTTATCAGGCGGCCAAAGGCAACGTGTGGCAGTCGGTAGGGCTATAGTAAGAAAACCGCAGGTTTTTTTATTTGATGAGCCTTTGTCAAATCTTGATGCAAAATTCAGGGTACAGATGAGGACGGAGATACATAAGCTGCATATTCGTCTTCAAGCGACAATGATTTATGTTACGCATGATCAGGTTGAGGCTATGACTATGGGTGACAGGATAGTAGTTATGAAAGACGGGCTTGTCCATCAGATTGCTGATCCTTTGACCTTGTATGAGAAACCGGTAAATAAATTTGTCGCAGGTTTTATAGGTACGCCTCCCATGAATTTTATGGAAGGCCGGATTATAAAAGTAGAGGATAAATTTTATTTTGACGAAGGCGTTTTTAAGGTGAAGATAATTGACGATATGTTTGATAAAATTTCTCTCTATGAAGGAAAACGCGTGATATTTGGCATCAGGCCCCAAGATATATATGACAAATTGTTTGTTTCAGATGCGCCGCCGGAAAATATAGTTACAGCTACCGTAGAGGTTGTAGAGCCTATGGGTTCCGAGGTGCATGTATACCTGAGCACCGGTAAAAATTCTTTCGTTGCCAGGATGGGCGGGCACGATAAGCCTCAGGTTAATTCGGATATGGACCTTGTATTTGATATGAGCAGGGTTCATTTTTTTGACATACAGACAGAATTATCAATAACAAACTAAATAATCAATCATGGATTATATAGATTTAATAAAAACATTATTTGTATTTTTCGGCATAGCTGTATTTTCAGCATGGGTTTTTTTAGGCCATTTAAGCGGCGCCTTAATACTTTTGGTTTCTATTATAACAAGCCTTATAATGGCATGGGTACTTAGCGATTATAGTATTGCGCTGGAAATATTTTTATTTTTATCCATGGCGGCTTTGGGGTATTACCTGCGCAATAAGATGCAGATTGAGGCAAGAAATACCTCATTTTCCATAGAGGAGATCCAGCGAAATAAAAATATTCTTACTGAGGGCATGTCTTCGCACCAGGGCGTGCAGGAAGCCCTTAAAAAGAAACTTAATAGATTTTTTCAGCTGAAAGAATTTATAAGCAATCTAAGCCAGCACCTGGATGTTAAAAGCGTTGCAGAAGCAACTACAGAAGCAGCCTTTAATATTATAAGCAAAGCGGATAACTGTTGTTTTTATATGGTTGATACGCAAAAACAGGAATTGGCCCTCGTAGCAGTAAAACAAAAAAATAGCGGCATAAAAATTAAGGATAAAGCCGGCGATATATTTGATAGGTGGATTTTCAAGCAAAGGCAAGCCCTTTTTATAGAGGATATACGCAAGGATTACAGGTTTGATTCCGGTAAAAATAATGAAAGCATAAATAATTTCAGATCTCTGATTTCTGCCCCTTTGCTTATGGGTGATAATATGCTCGGTTTAATCCGTTTGAATAGTAACAGGCCCAACGTTTTTTTACCTGATGATTTAAGGCTTCTAGATATAATATCCAGCGTTTCCAGCGTTTCTTTGGGGAACACATTTTTATATACAAAGACAAAAGAGCTCGCCATAAGGGATAGTTTGACTGGAGTATATGTGCAGAAATTTTTTAAAGAACGCGTGCTGGAAGAGGTTGCCAGGTCTTTAAGAGGAGATTGCAGCGTAAGCGTCCTGTTGTTGGATATAGATTTTTTCAAGGCTTATAATGATAATTACGGCCATATGGCCGGCGATATAGTTTTAAAGAAGATAGCAAGCATATTAAATTCTGTTGTGCAGGATTCAGGCAACATTGTTGCAAGATACGGCGGAGAAGAATTTGGCATCATATTGATAAATACAGATTTAAATCAAGCGCTCAAGACAGCAGAAGACATTAGAAAAAATATAGAAAGCGAGAGTTTTCTTCTGCGTAGAGAAAAAACAGCAGTAACGGTTTCTATCGGCGTTGCAACTTGCCCCAGAGATGCAAAGATTTGCGAAGACCTTATAAAATTGGCAGATGATGCTTTGTATAAAGCTAAAAAATCAGGCCGTAATTGTGTTTGTGTAAAAGATCAATGTTAACATGAAAATATTTTTATACATATCTATAATAGTAATAATGATAGCCTCATTTGTTTTGGTTAGCGCGGGGGATGTTTCTCCCTTTGTTCTGTCATTTTTTATAATACCAATTATAATCGCAGGAAATTTGTACGGGATTGTATGGGCGTATTTGGTAAGTGCTGTTTTTACAGCTTTTTGTATTGGTCTGACAAAGTTAGGCCTGGGTATTTTACCTATGTTTTTAAGCGTGGTAAGTTTTAACATAGTCCCGTTGATAGTATTTAAATATAATACCATATTTAACGATTACAAACAGGACTGCAAGGATAGGATAGTTATAACCGAAGGCGCTTATCAGCAATTGCTTAGAGAAGATGCCGAGATAAAAAAATATAATGCGCAGCTTGAAAGAGACGTTTTGGAGATGGCCCAGCTTTATGAAATAACAAAAGCTATGTCTGCGAATATGGAATTTGCAGGCATCTTTAACGTTTTGAAGAATGTTTTAGAAAAAACTTTTAAATTTAGTTCTGCGAAACTCATCCTTTTCTCAAAAAATATCACAACAGATGTTTATCCTATTGAAAAAATTTATAAGATTTTACCTGTAGATCATGCAACTTATTTTGAAGAAGAAAAAAAGTTTATAAGATTAGGCGCAAATGCACCGGTTTTATTGGAAACAGGCGAACAGGCGTTTACACAGGCTGTGGATAATATAGTAGAGCCTTCTGATTTTGATAGAGAGTTGTTGAAGATATATCCAAAACAAGATAGAAAACCTTTAGTTGTCGGGCTGGACCGTCCGGATTTATATAGTGGAAAAATTTCATTACCGCAAGAAGTTGGTTCTCTTGTTGCGGTAGGTTTATTTTACGAAGACAGGCCTATAGGTGTTCTAAGTATGGACAATATAACTAAGGAGCAGATAGATAGATTTCTTATAGTTGCCGGCCAATTTGAGCTGGAGCTGCAGAAAGTTAAATTGTATGAAATGGTTCAACAATTATCTATATTGGATGGATTGACCGGTATATTTGTAAGACGCCATTTTATTGAAAGAAGCCAGGATGAATTAAGAAGATCCATGAAACATAAATTAAACCTGTCTTGTCTGATGATAGATGTGGATTTGTTTAAAAACTGTAATGATAAATATGGCCATTTAGTAGGGGATGTGGTTTTAAAAAGAATTGCAGAAATAATAAAAGAGAATATCCGCGAAGTCGATTTTGTGGGCCGTTATGGCGGAGAAGAATTTTGTATTATGCTGCCCGATACCTCGAAAATAGGCGCTGTTAATGTTGCAGAAAGATTAAAGATAGCGGTTGAAAACAGTATTTTTAATGCATATGATGAAAATGTAAAGATTACCATATCTATAGGGACATCAATATTTCCTGAAGATGCCAGCGATTTGAATCAATTGATAGATTTTGCCGATCAGGCTATGTATAAAGCAAAATCAGAAGGCAGAAATAAAGTTTGCACCTGGAGTTAACTATGAAAAAATACACAATAGGCATAGATTTAGGCGGCACTAATACCAAGATAGCCCTGGTTGGTGATAGCTGCGATATTATCAAAAGAGAACAATTCTCAACAAAGTTGTATAAGACAAAAGAGGATTTAGTTTTTGCTATCAGCGGCGTCATAAAAAAAATGATTAGTGGTTATAGTTTGAAAGAATCGCAGATTTCAGGCATAGGCATAGGAGCGCCAGGGTTGGTTGATTCTGATCGAGGCATTGTTCACTGCCTTACAAATATACCTGGCTGGGAAAATGTAAATCTGAAAAACCTGCTTCAACGCAAAATTCATTTTGAAACATATATAGACAATGATGTTAATTTAATGGCGCTTGCAGAATCAAAGTTTGGCGCTGCTAAAGGCGCCAAAGAAGTTTTTTGTGTTACATTAGGAACAGGCGTTGGAGGCGGTATTGTTATAGACGGGAAAATTTATAGGGGATATACACAAAGCGCAGGTGAGATAGGGCATGTTTCTATAAATTCCAATGGCCCAAAATGTAATTGCGGCAACAAAGGGTGTATTGAATCCTATATCGGTAACAATGCAATAGTAGAAAATGTTGTTGCAAGAATAAAATCCGGCACGCCCAGCATATTAAAAGAACTAACTGGCGGCCAGTTGGATAAAATTACTCCTCATATGATAACCCAGGCCGCGAAAAAAGGCGATAAGTTATCAATACAAATATGGGCTATAGTGGCTGAGTATTTGAGTGTTGGTTTAGTAATGGTAGTAAATGTTTTTAATCCGCAGATTATAGTCATTGGAGGCGGGATTGCCGAGGCAGGTAAATTTTTGTTTGACCCTCTTCGTAAGAAAGTCAGAGAGAATGCAATAGCGGTTTCTTCAAAAGCCGTACATATAGTCAAAGCTAAATTAGGCAATGACGCAGGTATTATAGGCGCAGCTGAATTGGTACGTATGCAAAAAACAAGAAAGGTTTTATAATGAAAATTTTTATAGATACGGCGAACATAAATGAAATCAAAGAAGCAAATAGCTGGGGAATAATAGACGGTGTAACAACAAATCCTTCTTTGATTGCAAGGGAAGGCAGGGATTTTATAGAGGTTGTAAAGGAAATTTGTTCGATAGTAGATGGCCCTATAAGCGCAGAGGCAATAAGCATAAAAAGTGAAGATATAATAAAAGAAGCAAGGCAGCTTTCAAAAATACATAAAAATATAGTCGTTAAGATTCCCCTAATGAAGGAAGCCCTTAAAGCAATAAAGGTTTTAAATGGTGAAGACATTAAAACCAATGCTACGCTTTGTTTTTCTTCTATGCAGGCCCTTCTGGCCGCAAAGGCAGGCGCTACTTATATAAGCCCTTTCGTCGGCAGGCTTGATGATATCAGCCAGATAGGTATGACTTTAATAAGCGACATAAAACAGATTTATAAAAATTATGATCTTAAAACAGAAATTATAGTTGCCAGTATAAGAAACCCGCTGCATGTGCTAGAAACCGCAAAGATAGGGGCTGATATAGCAACTATACCTTTCAATGTATTGGAGGCTCTAATTAAACATCCTTTGACTGATATAGGTATTGCTAAATTCTTAAAAGATTGGGAAAAGGTTTCTAAAAAATGAGAAAATACTCATCATTATTAGTTACTAGCTATTTATTTATCATTTTTGCAGGCGTTGCGTTTGCCGAGACTAAAGATGAGCCCATAGTTTGCAATGGTGATAAGATAGAATATATGGAAGGCAACAAAAAACTTCAGGGTTCGGGTAATATTGTCCTTACGTATCAGGAGATGAAAATATCAGCCGACAAGGTTGATGTAAATCTGGAAACAAAAGAGGCGTATGCAACCGGGCATGTAATTTTGACTCAGGGGGCAAACGTTTTTAAGGCAGAAAGCGTGCTTTATGATTTTCAGAAAAAAACCGGCAAACTTATAAATGGGGTTTTAGAGGCGCCTCCCTGGTATGGCCGGTGCGATGAAATAGATAAGGTTGGAGATAAGGAATATGTTCTAGGCAGCGGTTATATATCAACATGTGACCGCATTCCGCCGCATTACAAAATACGAACTAAACAAGTCAGGCTTTATCTCGGCGATAAAATAGAAGCCAAGAATGTTGTTATTTGCGCAGGCAATCTACCTATTCTATATTTGCCTACCTATGCGCATAATATAAAAAGTAAAAAACCCATGGTTGCAGTTGTCCCCGGGCATAGCAAGGAATGGGGTTATTATAATCTTACTTCTGTAAGATACGCTTTGTCAGATAATCAGCAGGGCAAGATCCATATGGATGTGCGCAGCAAAAAAGGTTTTGCAAGCGGCGTTACCCATAGCTACTCTTTGGATTTTTCAAATACAGGAGTTGATTCGGAAAATAAAAGTTTAGGCAAGGGTATTTTTGATTTGTATTATATGAATGAAAATGATAAAAACAAACCCGAATCAACAGACCGTGAAAGGCAAAGATACAAAATATCTTTAAGGCATAGATGGGAAATGGATCCAAAAACCCTGGCAATGCTTGAATATAATAAACTTACAGACGCAAGTTTTACAAAAGATTATTTTTACAGGCAGGAATATGTTAATGAAATGCAGCCGAAGACTTATGTTTCGTTGTCGCATAGAGAACCCGGGTATAGCACAAGTTTTTTATACCAGGACAGAGTGAATAATTTTTTTACAGAAACAGAATACTCGCCGCAGATGGCTATTGATATAAAAAATCAACGTTTAATGAAAGATTTGCCAATTTACTATAAAAGTGAATATAGCGCAGCAGGCCTTGCTAAAAAATATGCCAATAGCGATATTGATGATGACGCTAATCGATTGGATAGTAAAAATGAGTTGTCTTATGTTGTTGCGCCGATCAAATCAATAAATATGAACCCTTATATCGGAACAAGGCAGACTTGGTATTCAAAGGATAAATTCGGCAATGAGGACAGAACAAGAGGGGTTTTTTACGCCGGCATAGATACAAGCACAAAATTTTACAGGACTTATGATGTGCAAAGCAAGATTGCCACAACCGAGATAAATGGCCTAAGGCACATAGTTACACCGGTAGTAAGATATGCTTATATACATAAGCCAACAATATTTAAAGATGAATTGTCAGATTTTGATGATATAGATACCATTCAACATAAAAATGCAATAACATTTGCCATAGAGAATGATTTTCAGACTAGGATGTTCAGCAAGGATAATGAGAAAAAATTAGATGGGCCCTACGACACTATTGACTTGGCAAGATTTATATTGAGCACAGACTATAATTTTGACAGGACGCCAGGCGGAGAATTTACTAATATAACCGGTGATTTAGAACTTAGGCCTTCGGATAAATTCTTAATAGAATCAGACGCCAGTCTGAATCCCCATTCCAGGAAATTTGATATTGTAAATTTGGATTTTGTTACAAAGGCTGATAATGGCGCTAGGTTTGGGCTTGGCCATCGTTATCAAAGAGGCGAAAGCAATGAAATGACTTTTGATACACAATATCCTCTTACTAAAAAATTGGACGTTCATTGTTATGAGCGTTATCAATTTAAGACTAAGGATTTAGAGGAGCAGGAATATGGTTTTGGTTATGACCTTCATTGCTGGATAATGGATTTAAATTTTAACAGAGGAGATAGCAGCGCCGTATGGGTTATATTCCGATTAAAGGCTTTTCCCGATTTTCCCATACAGCTTGGTAGCACATATGAAAGCCCCAAGCCGGAATCTCCGATATCTAAATGATTGTATCTGAACAATATTTTATAAAGACAAAGAGGAAGAAATTATGAAACTTTGTATAATAGGCGCGGGATATGTGGGTTTGGTGACAGGTGCATGCTTTGCTGATTTGGGTAATGAGGTGATATGCATAGATAATGATAAAAATAAAATAAATGATTTAAAAAAAGGGATAATGCCTATTTTTGAAGTTGGTTTAGAGGATATGGTAGAGCGTAATGTAAAGGCGGGCCGTCTTAGTTTTTCAACCGATATAAAAAATGGGGTTAAAAAATCTGCCATTATTTTTATTGCCGTAGGTACTCCATCTAAACCCGATGGAGAGGCAGATCTTTGCTATATAGAAAACGTAACGAAGAATATAGCCTTAGGCTTGGATTCATCGTATAAGATTATTGTAGAGAAGTCAACTGTTCCTGTCCAGACCGGTGAATGGGTTGCACGCACACTTAAAATAAATACTAAAGGCAAGGTTGATTTTGACGTGGCTTCAAATCCAGAATTTTTAAAAGAAGGTTCTGCTATTAATGATTTCATGCATCCCGATAGGATAGTTTTGGGGGTTGATTCTAAAAAAGCAGGAGACATACTTTTTCAATTATATAAACCTCTGAAGGCGCCCATTATCGTTACGGATATTAAAAGCGCCGAACTTATTAAGCATGCGTCGAATTCTTTTTTAGCCGCCAAAATATCTTTTATAAATGCTATAGCGAATATTTGCGATTTGACAGGAGCCGATATCGTCAAAGTCGCCGAAGGCATGGGTCTTGATAAAAGAATAGGCAAGGCCTTTTTGAATGCAGGCGCTGGTTGGGGTGGTTCATGTTTTCCAAAAGATGTAGCCGCATTTATACATATAGCAGAAAAACTCGGCTATAATTTTAATCTTTTAAAAGAGGTGGCCAATATAAATGAATCCCAGAAAAAGGTTATATTGGAAAAAATCAGAAGAGGTTTATGGATATTGAAAGGTAAAACAATAGGCATATTAGGCCTTGCTTTTAAGCCAAATACAGATGATATAAGATCATCTATAGCTGTAGATTTAATAAATATGCTGCAGATGGAAGGTGCCAAAATAAAGGCATATGATCCTAAGGCAATGGATAAAGCAAAACTTGTTTTAAAAAATGTAATGTTTTGTAAAAATGCATATGATACAGCTAAAGGCAGCGATTGTCTTGTTATCTTGACGGAATGGGCTGAGTTTATGGAATTGGATTTTGCAAAGGTAAAAAAATTGTTACAGCAGCCTTTTATAGTCGATGGCCGTAATATGTATGATTTAAATATGTTAAAAAAACTAGGGTTTAATTGTGTTGGTATAGGGCGGTAAAAATATGGAAAAGAAAATATTAATCACAGGCGGTGCAGGATTTATAGGTTCTAATTTTATAAGATATTTTTTAGCAAAACATCCTGATATGAAAATAATTAATCTTGATAAATTGACTTATGCAGGTAATCTTGAAAATCTTAGGGATATAGAACGCAACAGCAATTATTCTTTTGTAAAAGGCGATATCTGCGATGTATCTTTAGTCGAGAAGTTAACGGCACAGGCCCAAATAGTGATTAATTTTGCCGCATGTTCCCATGTAGACAGGTCTATAGCTTCAGGCGAAGAATTTGTTAAGACAAATATCTATGGGGCATATGTATTGTTAGAGGCAGCCAAAAAAAATAATATCAAATTATTTATACAAATAGGCACGGATGAAGTTTATGGTTCTATCCCAACAGGATACTCAAAAGAAAAAGATTCTCTTATGCCCAACAGCCCTTATTCAGCCAGTAAGGCGGCGGCTGATCTTTTAGCAAGGTCATACTATGTTACTCATCATTTGCCGGTAATTATAACAAGAAGCAGCAATAATTTTGGCCCTTATCAATATCCAGAAAAGGTTATCCCACTTTTTATTACTAATATTATGGAATCAAGAAAAGTTCCTTTATATGGCGACGGTTTAAATGTAAGGGATTGGCTTTATGTATTGGATAATTGCAGCGCGATTGATCTTGTTTTGCATAAAGGCGCTGCAGGCGAAGTATATAATATTGGCGGCGGTACGTTACTGAATAATAAAGAGCTTACTTTTAAGATGTTGGATATGCTTGGAAAAACAAAAGATTTAATAGAGCCTGTAAAAGACAGGCCTGGCCATGATAGGAGATATGCGCTTGATTGCACAAAATTAAAAGATTTGGGTTGGCTGCCGGAACATACCTTCGAGAGGGCATTGAAAGAAACCGTGGATTGGTATAAGAAGAATATAAATTGGTGGTTTAAACTTAAAGATGAGGAATACCAGAAATATTACAAGGCGCAATACGGGCAGAATCGCGTTTAACGGGTAATAAAAATATTTTTCAGAGGTTAAAATATGCAAATATTAATCACGGGCGGCGCGGGATTTATAGGTTCTCATTTATGCGAACGTTTTTTATCGGAAGGCCACAGTGTCATTTGTATAGATAATTTTGTTACAGGAAATAATGGAAATATCAGGCCTTTTTTATCAAACAGTAAATTTGAATTTGTAAAACACGATATCAGCAAGTATATAAATATAAAAGACAAAGTAGATTATGTATTGCATTTTGCATCTCCAGCCAGTCCTATAGATTATTATAAATATCCGATAGAGACTTTAGAGGTAGGTTCTTTTGGGACTCATAATGCTTTGGATTTAGCTAAAGCCAAATCTGCCAAATTTTTGCTGGCTTCGACAAGCGAGGTTTACGGCGATCCCTTGGTGCACCCTCAACCTGAAAGCTACTTGGGCAATGTTAATTGCATAGGCCCGAGGAGTGTTTATGACGAGGCCAAACGTTTTTCAGAAGCAATAACAATGGCATATCATAGGAAATACAAAATTGATACCAAGATAATCAGGATTTTTAATACCTATGGCCAAAGGATGCGGGAAAATGACGGCAGGGCAATACCGGCTTTTATAAGCCAGGCCCTGGCCAATAAGCCAATAACGGTTTTCGGCGACGGCAGCCAGACGCGTAGCTTCTGTTTTATATCAGATATGGTTGAAGGTATTTTAAAACTTATGGATTCCAAGATTAATGATCCGGTGAATATAGGTAATCCTAAAGAATATACAATGCTGGAATTGGCAAATCAAATAATAAAGTTGACGGGTGCAAAGAGCAAAATAGTTTTTCAGCCTCTACCGGTTGATGATCCAAAAAGGCGAAAGCCGGACATAGGTAAAGCTACAGAATTTCTTAAATGGGCGCCGAAAGTAAAACTGGAAGAAGGGCTAACAAAGACTATAGAATGGTTTAAGGACCAAAAATAAAATTAAATGACAAAATCCAAAATCCAAATGGTAAATCAATATCTAATGGCAAATAAAAAAATAAACTTTCGTTGTTTGTCATTTGTAATTTGTTATTTGTTTGTCATTTGTAATTTGTCATTTAGCATTTTAGTTAATAGTTGTTTTGCCGAATCATCGGTTAATGTCCCTGTCCACCATTGGTCATATGATTCCCTAGAGACGTTGGTAAGATCCGGATTAACCGATGGGTCAGGTTTGTCTACAAAACCTATTACCAGAATGGATGCAGCCAGATTAATAGAAAAGGCGATATACCGCATACAGGATAAAAAGGTAGAATTTTCTGCTTTTGACGAAGCCAGGGTTAATCGCGCCGAGAATGAATTAGACAGATTAATAGAAGAGTTTCGCCCGGAATTATTAAAACTTGGGGTTGGTGTGGTTGCCAAAGATGATAATCCAGTAAGTAACATGCATTTTAGGCTGGGTGATCCTATAGATACGCAGACCATTTATGCAGACTTGAGAGACGCAAAAAGTCTGCATTATGAAAATCAGCGCGGGCTAGAACTTAAAGATGGTTTTAATTATAGGACAAGATTTGGTTCGTGGATTGAATTAAATGATTTTTTGTCTTTAGAGCTTGAGCCTGCGGTGACATTTGCAGACGGGGTCAGAGATTTTGATATAGAAACTGGATATGTTAAACTGAATTTTTCCAATGTAGAATTTGAATTTGGCCGCGATACTATGTGGTGGGGGCCTGGTTATCATGGGTCAATGTTATTGTCTGATAATGCGTATCCTTTAGACCTTATCAAAATCAAAAGTGCACATCCTTTTATGCTGCCCTGGGAAAAACTGGGAAAGTGGAACATAGATTTCTTTGTTGCGCAGCTTGATGAAAAAAGAGATTATCCTCATGCAAAATTAGGCGGCTTAAGAATAGAGTGTACACCTTATGATAACCTTACACTTGGTTTTTCACGGACCGCTATTTTTGGCGGCAGAAACAGGCCTAGTATGAGTTTCGGAGATTATTGGGATATTTTTGCGGCAACAGCAAGCGAGTTAAATCAGGACCCAAACAAAAATAATTCCGATCAATTGGCATCGCTTGATTTTAAATTTAATATTTTAAATTACCAGATTTATGGCGAGTGGGCAGGGGAGGATAAATTTGCGCCATGGGAAAATGAATCGCCCGGTTATATTGCAGGGCTTTTGGTTTCAGATGTATTTGATGTGGAAAGTTTGGATTTAAGAATGGAATACAGCCATGCTGACGCAGCATGGTATGTGCATGGTATTTATACCACAGGTTATAGATATAAAAGTGACATAATAGGCCATCATATGGGCGGTGATGCAGAAGATTTCTTTGTGCGCCTTTCGAAGAATTTTGATGAAAACCAGGAATATTTTGAAAGCTTTACTTTAGGCGGGCAATTTGATTACGAAACTCACGGCAGGTCTTTATCTTATCCGGAAAATAAATATGAAGCTGCAATCGACGGCACTTTTTATATTGCAGATTCAAAAGCGATAAAATTACTTTACGAATATGAACTTTATAATAATTTTGAAAATATTTCCGGTAAAAAAACACATAATAATATATTTGAAGTCGAAGCTAATTTAAGATTCTAGCGTAGTCCCTCGCGACTACTCGTGATAGCTGGTCGCTCGGGACAAAATTTTTTAAAAGATAAAAATTTTGGAGGTTTTTATGTTGCGTAAAATTATGGCAAGCGTGTTGTTGATATGTTTTAGTTTCACAGCATCACCGCCTTTTGTTTTTGCTGTAGATGACGAATTAAAATTATTTTTAATGCAGGGCATGGAAACAACAAAGGCAAAAAAGGCCGACGAGACAAGATATGAAGATCAGCAAGTAGCAGCTATGCAATGGAAAACTTTTACTTGTCCGATCTGCGAGAAAGAGTTTCAGATACCTATTTCCAGCCTGGATGAAGAAACCTCTAAGGGGCTTAAAGAGATTATTTGCCCTTATGACGGGACAAAGTTTATTCCGCGCGATATTGCAATGAGGCAGGCACTTAAAGAAGAGCCGTCCTATACGAGTTTAGTGTCGCCTTTTGAAAGAAAAGAATTTAAGACTAAGATGAGCACAGAAAGTATTACCGCAGGCATGGTTATTACGGATCCTTATAGCGGGAAAAAGTTTCGTTATGTGCCCCAGCTTATTAAGCCCGGAGAAGAATGGAGAGAAGTGGTAAATCCTGGTGATGGCAAAAAGTTCAGGGTTAGGTTTTTCCCTCAGGAATATGGTAAAGAATTATCATCTCCGTACGACGGCAGCAGAATATCCCCGGAAGAACAGATCGTATCCGAAAAAGATAAGCTTTCCGATATAGAAAAAATGTTTTCTCGCGAAATACCCATATCCGTATCTAAATCTATAAAACAATTTGGCTATGAAATATTTCCTAAAGAACCTCAGATAAAAAAGCTTGGTGAAAAAAGTAAGAAAGAATTAGGCGAGATAGACACTTCAGAAAATTTAACGGATAAGCAACAAGGAAATATGAGTTTGCTTGAAAAGACTTTATTTGAAAAAAATGGTCTTTCTCAGTTTGAAGAAGGTTTATATGGCACCTCAAGCGCTATACCTGTTTCAGATGATTATATTTTGGGCCCTGGCGATAAATTGATAATAGACATTTGGGGCAATATCCAGCAGAAGTTGGATTTAGATGTTGATGGAGAAGGCAAGATTATTTTACCTCAGGCCGGGCCTTTAAATGTTTGGGGCCTTAAGTTCGGTGAAGCTAAAAAAATAATAGAAGAAAACCTGAGAAAATATTATACAAATTTTCAGATAAGTATAAGCATTGGCAAATTGCGTTCAATCAAAGTTTTTGTGTTAGGCGAGGCAAAACAACCGGGCGCTTACACTGTCAGTTCCATTTCTACTCTTTTCAGTGTTCTTTATCAGGTTGCAGGCCCGACTAAAATTGGTTCTCTTAGAAAAATAAAATTGACGCGTGCGAATAAAACCGAAGAAATAGTGGATTTGTACCCTTATTTATTGGAGGGTAGCAGGGCTGGAGATTTCAAGCTGGAAGGCGACGATGTTATTTTTATACCTCCTATAGGCGGTGTGGTCGGGATAGCGGGGAATGTTAAGCGGCCTGCAGTGTATGAAATAAAAAATGGCATTCCATTAAGCGAACTTTTAGTGATGTCAGGCGGAATATCAGCCGTTGGCTACCTGCAGAGAATACAGGTAGAGCGCATTCAAGATCATCAGCGTAAGGTCGTATTTGATTTAGAATTTGAAAATATGCAGGCATTACAAAACTCTTCCTCAAATATTATATTACAGGATGGAGATCTTGTTCTGATATCGGCAGTAACTCCGATAAAGCACAATTATGTCAGCGTAGAGGGATGTGTTCAGAGAGCCGGAGATTATGAATTAAAACCCGCAATGAAATTAAAAGATTTAATAGATGAAGCAGAAGGTATTATGCCGGGCACATATCTTGAACGGGCAGAATTATCGCGTTTTAGAGATGATAAAACAAGAGAGATTTTACCTGTTAATCTAGGTAGGTTATTAAGCGGTTCTCCGGAAGAGAATATAGAACTTAAGGAATGGGACAGGCTTTATATTTTTACAAAATCAGAAGTTGTGCCGACTTTTTTTATCAGCATAGATGGCGCTGTTTATAAGCCGGGAGAATATGAATTAACAGATAATATGCGCATAAGTGATTTAATATTCAGGGCCGGCGGCTTAAAGAAAACAGCCTCTCTTAAAAATGCAGAGCTTTATAGAAGGGTTATAGGCGAGGAGCCTCAAGTTATGCCTATTGATCTGTCAGCTGTTTTTGACCCGCGCAATAAAGAAAATGATTTATATATGCAGGAGGGCGATCAACTTTTTATACGTGAAGAAACGAAATGG
>Ga0172368_10001096_pt1 | contig 37742 bp, 40 predicted proteins | sample Lak11m_FD_114540 | JGI IMG/M metagenome (GOLD analysis project Ga0172368, IMG submission 114540) | Freshwater microbial communities from Kabuno Bay, South-Kivu, Congo - kab_022012_11m | ecosystem: Environmental > Aquatic > Freshwater > Lake | place: Democratic Republic of the Congo: South-Kivu... | reverse complement strand
CGATGAATGATCTTGGTATGAAGTGGAACATGTCCTACAAGAAGTGCGCAAGAATAGTTGGAGAAGTTCTAGGTAAATACCATCCTCATGGAGATAGTGCTGTTTATGATTCTCTTGTTAGAATGGCTCAAGATTTTTCAATGCGTTATCCTTTAATTCAAGGCCAAGGAAACTTCGGTTCAGTTGATGGAGATTCTGCTGCAGCAATGAGATATACAGAAGCTAGAATGTCTAAAATAACTGATGAAATTCTTCAAGACATAGATAAAGAAACCATAGAGTTTATAGATAATTTTGACGGAACTCTGAAAGAACCTGCAGTCCTTCCTTGCAAGATTCCTAATTTATTGATTAATGGCAGTACAGGTATTGCCGTTGGTATGGCAACAAATATTCCACCTCACAATATTAAAGAAATTTCTTCAGGAGTTATCAAATTAATTGAAGATCCAAATATTACTCCCCTAGAGCTCGCTTCTGAAATTCAAGGTCCAGATTTTCCGACTGGAGGATTGATTCAAGGAAGAGCGGGAATTAGACAAGCTTACACAACTGGACGAGGAAAAGTTCTTGTTAAAGCAAGAATGCACGAGGAAGAGCATAATAAACAGAAAAGAATAATCATAACTGAAATTCCTTACATGGTTAATAAGTCTGATCTTATTATTCAAATAGCTGAAAATGTTAAAGAGAAGAAAATAGAGGGAATTTCTGACCTTAGAGATGAATCTGATAGAAAAGGTATGAGAATTGTTATTGAATTAAAACGCGATGCTAATATGGATGTTATCAAAAATCAATTATATTCTTACACTAGATTGCAAGAAACATTTGGAATAATAATGCTTGGTTTAGTTAAAAATCAACCAAGAGTTTTGAACTTAAAAGAACTTCTTGTTGAATTCTTAAATCATAGAAAGATTGTTGTTAGAAAAAGAACAGAGTTTGATTTGAGAAAAGCAGAAGAACGCGCCCACATCCTTGAGGGTTTACTTATAGCATTACAAAATATTGATGAAGCAATTGCTTTGATCAAAAAAGCAGAGTCTGCTGCAGATGCTAAAGATAAATTGATGATGAATTTCTCTTTAAGTGAAGTTCAAAGTCAAGCAATTCTCGACATGAAGTTACAGAAGATTGCGAAGCTTGAAACTAATAAAATAAAATTAGAACACACAGATTTACAGACGCTGATTGCTAAATTGAAAAGAATTTTATCTGATGAAAATGAAATTCTCGAAATAATTAAACAAGAGCAGAAAGATGTTATTGATAAATTTGGGGATGAAAGAAAAACCCAAATTCTGGATCAAGAAGTTGAAGGAGTAGATTATGAAGATCTCATTCCGCAAGAAGATGTTGTTGTTACTATGAGCAACACTGGGTACATTAAAAGAATGCCTCTAGATACTTACAAAACTCAAAGACGCGGAGGTGTTGGAGTAATTGGTGCAGAAAGTAAAGAAGATGATTTCATTGAGAAAGTTTTCGTTGCTAATACTCATTCCTATCTTTTAGTATTCACTGAAAAAGGAATTGTGCATTGGCTAAAAGTTTATAAGATTCCTGAAGTTGGACGTTACTCTAAAGGTAAAGCAATTGTTAATTTGATTGAAATTGATCCTACTGAAAAAATCAGCACTATTATCGCAGTTAATGAATTTACGGAGGATCATTATTTACTAACAGCGACCAAGAGAGGAATTGTCAAAAAAACTTCTCTGTCTGCATATTCAAAACCTAGAAGAGGGGGAATTATTGCTTTAACTCTTGATGAAGGAGATGTAATGATTGGTGCAGCACTTACAGATGGTAAACAACAAATTCTTCTCGGCACAAAAGAAGGTCTTGCTTGTAAATTTGAAGAAACAGATGCCAGACCAATTGGTAGAACCTCTCGCGGAGTTACTGGGATTCGTTTGAAAGGAAAAGATGAAGTTGTCGGCATGATTCTTGTAAATGATGATACTAATGTTTTAACTTTGACAAACAATGGTTATGGTAAACAAACTAAAGCTTCAGAATATAGATTAATCAATAGAGGCGGTAAAGGAGTTATTAATGTTAATTTAACGGATAAAAATGGAGTTGTCGTTTCTATTAAAGCAGTTAATGGTGATGAAGAATTAATGCTCGTAACAAGACAAGGAATGATTGTTAGAATAAAAGTAAATCAAATTTCCACAATTGGCAGAAATACTCAGGGAGTAAGAGTAATAAAATTAAGAGAAGATGATGAGCTTGTTTCTGCTGCAAAGATTTTATCTGAAGAAGAAGTTGAACAGGAAGTAGATAAGGAAGCCGAGGAATTAAAAAAACACCCAGTTTCAATGCCTCCTAAAGAATTCGACGATAATGAAGAAGCTGATTCTGAAGAAGAATCTTCCAATACAGAGGAAGAATAAAATGACAGAGGACAAATCTGAAAAAACTCATAAAATAGAACACGATCGTCCTAATTGTATTGGTTGTGGCGCTTGTGTTGCTGTCGCGCCTGATTTTTGGGAAATGGATGATGATGGTAAAGCAAAAATACTAAAGGGAAAAAAGAAACCTGATGAGACTCAAGAAAAAGAAATCTCAGACGGCGAGTTCAAAGTAAATATGGAAGCTGCAGAATCTTGTCCTGTTAATGTCATTCACATCAAAAGACTTAAAGATGATGAGAAATTGATTTGAATCACATTTTTTCTTTAAAATGTTTAGCCTCAGGACTTTTCTTGGTGATAATGATGCAGTTATTCTTGACAAAATAGTTTACCAAACAAACACACAAATCTTTATAAACATCATATGAATTCTATTTCATATGTTTTGTAGATCTTATAATGACTTTTTTCAGACCTTAGCCAATAAAACTAATCAGCAGATCATTGAAGTACTTTTACATAAAGAAATGAACGTATCGGAAATAGTTAAATCAACAAATATCGAACAAAGTCATATCTCCCATTCACTAAAAAAACTGTCAGAATGTAGTTTTGTAAACATAGAAAAGAAAGGTAAGCAAAGAATATACTCTTTAAACAAGGATACAATAATTCCGATTTTAAAAATTGCAGACAGTCACGCAAAGCAGATGTGTCCTATTTGTACAAAGGTGCATTAATGAAAATAAGCAGACAGCTCTATGATAAATCAGATAAAACAAGATACAAATTCAAAGTAGTTAATGGACTGAACGAAGAGGTTGTGAGGCAAATTTCAAAATATAAACAAGAGCCTGAGTGGATGTTAAAGAAGAGGTTGCAATCTTTAAACACATTCAATAGTCTTAGTCTTCCTACTTGGGGGCCTTCTTTAAGAAAATTGGATTTGAACAAAATTTGTTATTTTGCAATTCCAGATGCAAACTCTAATTCTGCAACTTGGGAAAAAGTTCCTGATAACATAAAGAAAACTTTTGAAAGACTAGGAATTCCTGAGGCAGAACGCAAAGCTCTTGCTGGTGCTGGCGCACAATACGATTCTCAAGTCGTTTATCATAATCTTAAAGAAGATTTGAAAAAGCAAGGAGTTATTTTTGAGGACATGGATGTCGCAGTGAAAGAATATCCTGCACTTGTTAAAAAATATTTTATGACCAGATGCGTTTCTCCTAACTTACACAAGTTTGCCGCGCTTCATGGAGCTGTTTGGTCTGGAGGAACTTTTATTTATATTCCTAAATGCGTTAAAGTTGATTTGCCCTTACAAGCTTATTTTAGAATGAATGAAGCAAGCATGGGACAGTTTGAACACACACTTATAATTGTTGATGAAGGCGCGGAAGTTCACTATGTAGAGGGCTGTTTTACTGAGGGAAATCTTATAACAACAAATCCTGACTTCAAAAAAATAGAGGAGATAACTGAAAAAGATAAAATTCTCACATCAGAGGGAGATTATAAAACTGCTAAAGACTTACAGAAATATGAACACACGGGAGAAATATATGATTTAAAGATTTATGGTGATTCTACTCAAATAATAAGCACAACCCCCGAGCATCCTTTTCTTTATGTTGATAGAAAATATAAAAATGAAAAAAACAAAAAATTTGAACCCAGATGGAATGCACCAAAATATTTCAAGAAAGGAGATTATTTAGTGATTCCTATAAACAAAATCATAAAATCTGAAGAAAATAGAGAATTTGAAATAATGTATAAAGGAAAAAAAGAAAAAATAAATGTGCCGATGATTAAAGAGTTTTTCAAACTCATAGGATATTATTTAGCAGAAGGTAGTACGAGTAATGAACACTATCTTTGTTTTGATTTTAACAAAACAGAATCCGAATACATAAAAGACACAATAATTTGTCTGAGAAAGGTTTTCAAAATAAATGCTTACGAAGTGGTTCATAAAAAAAATAATGGTGTGTCCGTGCGAGTTAATTCTGCCGTTTTGGCTAGATTGTTTAAACAATTTGGTGATAAGAATTACAATAAAGAAATTCCTCCTTGGGCTATTTATGAAAGTTATGAGAATCAGGAACAAATAATAAAATGCTGGTTTAGAGGAGATGGAAACTATTACAAAAAAGATACTAAATCAGGATTTAAAGAAGTGTTCAGAATAAATACAACATCTTACAAGCTTGCAAGACAAGGAAGAGATATGTTGTTAAGATTAGGAGTGTTCTCTTTTTTAAATCAACAAAACAGAGCTCATGAAGATAGAAGAACAATGTATGTTTTAGGCATAACTGGAACACACATGACTAAGTTTGGAGAAATAGTTGATGTAAAGATCGATAAAATGCTTAACAACAAAAACAGAGCATCTATGTTTTCAGTTGATGATAAATTTGCATATGTGCCTATAAAAGAAATATCTAAAAGACACGTAGAAAAATTGCCTGTATATAATTTTGGAGTGGATACGCACGAAACATACACAGTTGCCGGAGTTGCAGTTCATAATTGTTCTGCTCCAAAATATAATACGAATTCAATTCATGCTGGTTGCGTTGAGATTTTTGTTAATAAAAATGCAAGGATGCGTTACAGCAGCGTTGAAAATTGGTCAGTTAACACTTATAATTTGAATACTAAACGTGCGAACGTTGAAGAAAATGGAATAATAGAATGGGTTTCCGGAAATCTTGGTTCTGGAACAACAATGCTTTATCCTACATCTTTATTGCTTGGAGAAGGTGCAAAGGCAGATCACATTACTATTGCATACGCTGGAAAAAATCAAAATCAAGACACAGGTGCAAAAGTATATCACATTGCGCCTAGAACAACCAGCACCATAACTTCAAAATCATTATCAAAAAATGGAGGAATAACATCTTACAGAGGTCTTGTAAAAATTAAAAAAGGTGCAAAGGATAGCAAATGTTCAGTCACTTGCGATGCTCTAATGTTTGATGCTGAAAGTCAGAGCAATACCTATCCCAGCATTGATGTTCAGGAAAAAGATGTTGATCTTGTTCATGAAGCTAGTGTTGGTAAAATAAGTGAAGAGCAATTATTTTATTTGCAAAGTAGAGGATTGTCTGAGGAGCAAGCACTGCAAATAATTGTTTCCGGATTCATTGAACCTTTACTAAAAGAGCTCCCGCTAGAATATGCTGTTGAGATGAATAGATTGATTGAATTAGAGTTGGAGGGAAGTCTAGGATGACTAATTTGAAAACAGAACTTCTCGGCGAACTTAGTAATCTAAACACATCTTATGGCTTAGGAATTGACAATCCTCTCTCACTAGACGTAACTAGTTCTCTTTTGAAGAAATCTTTTGATTCTTCTCCTAAGTTTTCTTTTTCAAAAAATAAATCAAAAATCAAAGAAGAGAATAATTTGATTGTGGTTGAAGTTCCTCCAAACACGTCCGAAGAGTTACACATGCAAACAAAGTCAATCAAGAGTTCATTTTTTCAATTAAAGATTCTTGTAGGTAAAAACTCTAAATGCATCATTCATCACGAACTCTCGGGCAAAGCCACTTTACTAACAGGAATAGTAAATATTGTTTGTGAAGAGAATTCTACCATCGAGTTTGTGGAATCTGTTTTGTTAGATAAAACATCTGTTTATTACTCAAAAAAAAATAGTTCCTCTGGTTCGAATTCAAATATTTTATGGATGGAAGCAGATTTTTCTGCTAAAAAGATTTATAGCACTATAACTAGCAACCTTGATGCGGATAACAGTTCTTCTAGAATTCTTAATTTATTTTTTGCAGATGATTTTGTTGTTGACTCTAATTTAAAATCAATACACAGCGCCAAAAATACAACTTCAGATATTTTGAGTAAAGGAATATTAAGAAATTCGCAAAGTTATGTTCGAGGCCTTGTAAAAATAAATAAGTATGCGCAGAATTCTAATGGTTATCAAAAGTCGGATGTTCTTCTTCTAGATAATTCTAAAGCAGTTTCGATTCCTGATCTTGAAATTCATAACAACGACGTTAAATGTAGTCATGGTTCGACAATCACTAGACTTGATGAAGCCAAAGTTTTTTATATGCAATCAAGAGGCTTAAGTAAGGAGCAAGCTCAACTTGAATTGATTGAAGGGTTTTTCAATCCAGTTCTACACGTCTTGTCTATTGATAGGATTAAAAATTTTTTACAGAGACAGATTGAATCTACAGCAAGGGTGAAATTATGAAAGTTGAAAAAATAAGAAAGGAATTTCCTTTATTGAAAAATAAAATTGTTTATTTAGATAATTCTGCAACAACACAAAAGCCTGAATCGGTTATTGCTACTTTCAAGAAATATTATGAGACTAGTAACGGTAATGCTCATCGTGGTTTATATTCTGTTTCTCAGGCAGCCACGAAGATATTAGATGAGTCCAGAGAGACTGTTGCCGATTTTATTAATGCAGAAAAAGATGAAATTATTTTTACAAAGAGTGCCACAGAGGGTTTTAATCTTTTAGCTTATGCATTAGAATCTGAAGTCGGAAGATGGAATCATATTATTACAACCGAACTAGAACATCATAGTAACTATGTTCCTTGGCAACAGCTAGCGAAAAAGAGTCAAGCCGAGTTAAAAGTCGTTAAATATAACTCTAAGAGCGGAGAACTGGATGATTTTTCAAAATATGTTACAAAGAAAACAGCCATAGTCACATTTACTTTAATGTCTAATGTTACGGGTCTAATTCCTAATGCTAAAGAAATAATAAAAAAAGTAAAATCTGAAAATGATAAAGCAATAATTATAGTTGATGCATCTCAGGCAATTGCACACATTGATATTGATGTTAAAGAGCTTGATGCAGATTTTGTTGTTTTCTCCGCTCATAAAATTTATGGCCCTGCAGGCGTAGGAGTTGTTTATGGAAAAAAAGCTTTGTTAGAAAAGATAAAGCCTTTCTTGTTTGGCGGCAACATGATTAAAGATGTTAAAGAATTCGAATCTACTTGGGCGGAAGTTCCTGATAAGTATGAGGCTGGAACTCTTGATGTTGCTGGAATTTATGCTTTTGCTGAAGCACTTCGTTTCTTAAATTCGCAAGATTCAGAAGAACTCAGAGCATACGAAGATGAATTAAAAGATTATGCTTTATCTAAACTCAAAGAAGTTGATCATCTTACTGTTCTCGGGCATACTTCAAAAAATTATGGCCCTATTATTAGTATATTAATCACCGATCTTCATCCTCATGACTTGGCAGAGATTTGTGCGAGAGATAACGTTTGCGTTCGCGCAGGACATCATTGTGCTCAGCCGCTGATGAGAAGTCTTGAAATTGTTGCAACAACCAGAATCAGTCTTTCTTTTTATAATGAAAAAAAAGAAATTGATAAATTTGTTGAGTGCATAAAAAAAGCGAGGAAGATAATTAATGGATGAACTTTATCGAGAAGTTTTATTAGATCACTATAAGAATCCCCATAATAAAGGAGTTATTTTAAGACCAAATATTCACAAGGAGGACTCTAATCCTTTGTGCGGAGACATGGTTGAAATATTTATCAGATTAAACGAAGAAAAAATTGAGAATATCACTTTTGAAGGTAAAGGCTGCGTGATTAGTCAGGCTTCCGCATCCATGCTTACCGACGAATTAAAAGGTAAAACTTTGAAAGACGTTCAAAGCATGACGAGAGAGGATTTGCTTGATTTAATTGGATTACAATTGACTCCTGCTAGAATTAAGTGTGCGATGCTCCCCTTGACTGCTATAAAAAAAGGAATTATTGATTACGAGGCGAAGAAATGAACACACTAGAACTAAAAGATTTCAAAGTAAAAATTAAAGAGAAAAACATTGTTAATGGAATTGATCTTGTTTTGAATGAGGGAGAAATAACAGTCATCATGGGTCCGAATGGTTCTGGCAAAAGTACTCTTGCTAATGGATTGATGGGACACCCACAGCTAACCACTGAAGGCAGTGCACTGTTAGCTGGAAAAGATCTACTTAAGCTTTCTCCTGATGAGCGAAGCAAACAAGGATTATTCTTGTCGTTTCAATATCCTGAAGAAATTCCTGGCGTTACTGTTTCTAGTTTTTTGAGAACCGCACTCAACGCAAGAAGACCTAAAAATAATCCTATTAAAATTCCTGAATACATAAAACTTCTCAATGAAAAAATGAAACTCCTTAATATCCATAAAGAATTTGCATCCAGATATTTGAATCATGGTTTTTCTGGAGGAGAAAAGAAGAAAATGGAAATGCTTCAGTTAACACTGTTGACTCCTAAGGTTGCGATTCTTGATGAAACTGATTCAGGCCTGGACATCGACGCATTAAAATCAGTTTGCGAAGGTCTTAATAAAATTAGAGAAGAAAACAAGAATATGAGCATCTTGATTATCACACACTACCAAAGAATGCTTAATTATTTAACTCCGAATCACGTGTGTATCATGAACAAAGGAAAAATTGTAAAAAAAGGAGATGCTAAGCTTGCTCAGGATTTAGAAAAAAAGGGTTATGAGGAATATAAATGAATCAAGAGTTTGAAACTAAAATTCTGAACGTTGACAAAAAAGAAATTGAAACAAAATTGAATAAAATTGGTGCAAAGAAGATTTCAGCAAGTCTTATGCGTAGGTGGGTTTTTGATTGGTTGGACGAAGATCTTGAATGGGATTATGATTGGATAAGATTACGTCAAGAAGGAGATAAAGTTACTTTGACTTATAAAAATAGACAGGCAATGAGTAAATCAAATACTGAAGAACTTGAAACAGAAGTGAAAGATTTTGATATAGCTGCAGAAATTCTTCAAAAAATTCCATTCAAAAGAAGATTTTATCAAGAAAATAAAAGAACTGTTTATGTTTTTGAAGATATTGAATTTATGCTTGATGAATGGCCCGGACTCAGACCACATTTAGAAATAGAGGGAAAAACAAAAGAAGCGTTAGCTAAAGGAATAAACCTTCTTGATTTTGTTGGACAGGATTCTGGAGATGTTTCTGTTAATAAGATTTACAAAGATGAGTTGAATGTTGATCTTCACAAGATTGAAAGACTATCATTTGATTTCTTCAAGGAGGATAAAATATGATTTTTGATTTCTCTAAAATAAAAGTGGAGAATCCAACTCGTTTGAGATTCGGAACTGCAGGAATTCCTATCATTGCAAGAGGCCGCAAAACTCAAGACGGAGTTCAAGCTGTAAGGACTCTCGGTCTTGAATCGATGGAATTGGAGTTTGTTCATTCTGTTAATCTTACTCCTGAAACAGCACGCGTCGTAAATGAAACGAGACAGGAAAATGATGTTACTTTAACTTGTCATGGTTCCTACTATATTAATCTTAACGCAGTTGAAGCTACGAAAATTGGTGCATCTCGTTCAAGAGTTTTACAGGCTGCAAATATTGCTCGACAAGCAGGAGCTTGGTCTCTTACTTTTCACGCGGCATATTATTTGAAGGATGATAAATCGCAAGTTTATAACCGTGTAAAAGATCAGTTAAAAAAAATCACCGACAATTTGAATGAGTCTGGAAATAATATTTGGATAAGACCTGAAACTACAGGTAAACCCACTCAATTTGGAGAATTGAAAGAAATAATTAAGTTGAGTCAAGAAAATGATCAAGTTTTGCCCTGTGTTGATTTTGCTCATCTTCATGCAAGAACAGGTGGAAAAAACAACACACAAACAGAATTTCGTTCTCTGTTAGCAGACCTTGAGTCTGGTCTTGGAAGAAGAGGTCTTGATAACATGCACATTCATATGTCTGGAATAGCTTACTCTGACAAGGGAGAAAGAAATCATTTATTCCTAGAAGAGTCTGATTTTAATTATAAAGATCTCATTAAAGTTTGGAAGGAATTCAAAATAAAAGGAGTTGTAGTTTGCGAATCTCCTAATATTGAAAGGGATGCCTTATTAATGAAGAAGGTGTATGAAAAATGAGTTCAAAAGACGTACTTCAAGTGAAAAAGAATTATGAATCTACAACCGCGTTAAAAATCAGAAAAAGTTTTTGGAAAAATCAGGAAAATAAAATTAATTCAGAAAAATACAAAAAAGAAATTGAAAAAATATCTAAATACAAGCTTGTTGAGACGATAACTAGAATAAATACTGAGAATTACTATGAGTATTATGATTCACAAGATTTTAAAATACTAAAAGAGTTCAAGAATTATTCATACACCGTTATGAACGATGCAAAGCCTTTGACTGAATACATTTCTACATTCAGAGAATTTTTTGTTCCTACACCTCCCGAGGATGATTGGAAAAGAATAATGAAAAAGATTCTTGATAAAATCAATACAGAAATCAAAAGAACTGGAACTATTGATGAAGTTAGAGGTTTCGGAATTATATTATTGAAAAAAGAGAATTTTCACGGAGGAAAATAAAATGAAACATGAATTACCAAAACTAGAATACAAATATGATGCTTTAGAGCCTTACATTGATGCTCAGACAATGGAGATACATCATACTAAGCATCATCAAGCATATACTGATAAATTTAATGCGGCTTTAGAAAAACATCCTGAACTTGCAGAAAAAACTGCGGAAGAAATATTGAGCGATTTAGCCGCAATTCCTGAAGACATTAGAACAGCAGTCAGGAATAATGGTGGAGGTTACTACAACCATAATTTTTTCTGGACAATTCTAAAGAAAGATGTTGCACTTGTTGGTAAGCTCGCTGATGCAATAAAAGCAAAGTGGAGTTCTTATGATAATTTCAAAGAAGAATTTTCAAACGCTGCGGCAACAAGATTCGGAAGTGGTTGGGCCTGGCTAGTAACAGACAGCAACGGACAGCTTTCAGTCGTCAGCACTCAGAATCAAGATACGCCAATAAGTGAAGGAAAGATTCCTATAATATGTTTAGACGTATGGGAACACGCATACTATCTGAAATACCAAAATAAGCGACCTGACTATATTCAAGCATTCTTTAGAATAATTGATTGGGAACAGGCAGAGAAAAACTACATTAAAGCATTAAAAGATTGATGAGAAAGACTTATAAATTTAGATAAAATTCCTGCGTGAATGAATAATTTTGATGTCTACTTGAACAATTCAAATTGGACTGTTGAATTTGAGAAAACAAAGGCTAAATCCGAGACTAAACCTTCTCCTAGATTAAAATTCATTTTCAGAGAACATCTTTTAGAATTAGAAGGAGCACTAGAAACTGTTGAATTCTTGAAAGCTCAAGATGTACATCTTCAACTAATCCTCAACGATGTGAATTCTCTTCGGAAAATATCTGAATATAAACCTTTTTTTGGAAATGCAGCATATGATTTCAGAAAAATACTTCCTAATAATCATGCCAAATTAAACTCAGGATTATTTCTTTTGGGGACACAAGAGTACAGTTTGTTGATTGAACAGAACAGCAAGAATTCAACATATTATGTTGGAAATAGATTAGAAAATATTCTTATTGGATTGAAAGCAGGAATAAAAACAATTTATCTTAATGAAGACAACAAGTTTTCAGCAGAACCTAATCAGTCTTTCGTGTATCAGCACGAGAATAATTTTCTATTTAGAGATATACAGGATATTAAGTCCAATTTTTATTTATTCAACAGAAAATAATAAAAACTTTTTAAATACAATATTTTTCTTAAAACTATGCTTAACACATTTAATTCGAAAATAATTAAAAAAGAAGCGTTAACAGAAGATGTTTTTAAATTTACATTTTCTTGTCCGAAAGAATTTGAGTTTAAAGCAGGGCAATTCATTAGTATAAAAGTAGAACAGGAAGATGAATCAAAAAGGCGCTCTTATTCTATTTTAAATTCTCCGAACAAAAAAGATGTTCTAGAACTATGTATCAAAATTGTTCAAGATGGATTTGCTTCAAATATTTTTAATAATTCAAAAATAGGAGAAAGTTATGAAATTAAAGGTCCATTTGGTCATTTTTCTTTTGATAAAGAAACTGATTTTGAACATTGGTTCATTGCAACAGGAACAGGAGTAACTCCGTTTTATAGCATGTTACAAGAAAATCTAGATACAAAAAAGAGAATCACCTTGCTTTTTGGTGCAAAGACAAAAAAAGAGCTATTATTTCATGATGAATTTGAGCGTTTAGAACAAACAACTTCAAATTTTAAATACATTCCAACACTTACAAGAGAAGCTTGGAACGGTAAAACTGGAAGAGTTCAAGCACATCTTCCAAAAGATTTGTCCAATAAAATCTTTTACTTGTGTGGTTTAAAGAACCTCGTCATTGAAACAGAAGCCTTACTTTTAGAACGAGGAGTTCAAAAAGAAAACATAAGGAAAGAACGCTATTCTTAGACGCATAAGATTTATATAATTGTGATTTAACGCTAGGGTATGGATCCAAAAATCATTGTAAAACCAGAGCTAGACCTACAACAAAAGATTCTCGTTTTAGGTCTATTTGAAGGTGAAAAGAAAAGATATTCTGATGTGAACAAAGAGTTACATTCTGAAATTTTGGCAGGACTTTCTAGAACGTCTTTTAGTTTTGAGTTTAATAAAATCATGTCTACAAAGATATCCAATTCAGCATATGCTAGGGTTATTGTTGTAAGTTTGGGAAAATATGAGGACTTTTCAATTGAGAGAGTTAGAAAAGTTACAAGCAAAGTTTTAAAGAGCGTCAAGAACTCTAAATATTGCTCATTAACAACAAATATTGCTGAGTTATCTAAAGAACTGTTTGATGCCAAAGAATTAGGACGGGCTATTGCAGAAGGCATAGTTTTGAGTAATTACTCTTTTGATAAGTATCTTCCTCAAGATAAAAAGAATGATGAAGTTATTACAATTTCAGTCCAGTATTCAGACAAAGAATCTATGCAGGATTTTGAAAGAGGACTTAAAGAAGGGGAAATCCTTGGAAGAAATACTAATTTTGCCAGAGATTTGGTTAACGAGCCTGCAAACGTTTTGACACCTTCAGCTTTAGAGGCAAAGACTAGAAAATTATTTTCTGGGAAAAAGAATATTTCAGTTAAGGTTCTAAATAAATCTGAATTAAAAAAACTAGGAATGAATGCGTTTCTAGGTGTTGGAAGCGGAGGATTTGATGATCCGCGATTAATAATCATTGAGTACAAGAATTCATCTGAGAAACCTCTTGCATTTGTTGGCAAAGGAATAACATTTGATTCTGGCGGGTACAACATTAAACCAACAGGATACATGGAAGATATGAAATGCGATATGGCCGGAGCCGCTGCAGTAATTGGCGCAATAAATTCTCTTCAAGAATTAAACGTGAAAACACATATTGTTGGAGTTATTCCAACGTGTGAAAATCTTATTTCTGGAAGTGCATATAAACCAGGAGATATAATAAGAACACATTCTGGAAAGACCGTAGAGATTGGAAACACCGATGCTGAAGGAAGACTAATTTTGGCTGATGCGCTCTCATTTGCAGTAGACAAATATTCGCCAAGAAAAGTTATTGACATTGCAACTTTAACAGGCGCAACCATTGTTGCTTTGGGTTACTATGTTGCAGCATTGATTGGCAATGATGATGCTCTTGTTGCTAATTTGAAGTATGCAGGAGATCTCAGCAACGATAGAGTCTGGCCTCTTCCATTTTATGAGGATTACCTAGATGCAATGGATGGGGATGTGAGCGATCTTAACAATATGTCAAAGAAATTGGACCGTGCAGCGGGCACAATTACTGGAGGCGTATTTTTATCCAAGTTTATTAAAAATACCTCTTGGGCGCACATAGATATAGGCGGAAATGCTTACTTGAAAGAATCCAAAGATTACAATTCCAAGTACGCTTCTGGTGCAGGAGTAAGACTTTTAAGTTACTTTGTGTTAAATGAATCAAAATGAACAATGTGGATTTAATTAAGTCAGAATTAAAAGCTCATAGTCGTTTAGATAAATCTGAAATTCTTTCAAAATTTTTTAAAACAGGAAAAGGACAATATGGTGAAGGAGATGTATTTTTGGGAGTCATGGTTCCTGAACAAAGAACCATAGCAAAAAAGCACAAGCACATTTCTCTTATCGAGATTAAAAATTTATTAGAAAGCAAGATTCATGAGCATAGATTAACAGCGCTTCTTATTCTTGTAGAACAGTTCAAAGAAGGAGATATATCTACTAAAGAAAGCATATTTAATTTTTATCTTAACAATGTTGAATTCGTAAATAATTGGGATCTCGTCGATCTTACCGCAGATAAAATAGTTGGTGAATGGCTGTTAAATAATGACAAGGCTTTGCTTTTTGAGTTAGCAAAATCTTCAGATCTTTGGAAACGAAGAATTTCTATAATATCCACTTTTGCATTCATTAAAAAAGGAAAGTTCAATATAACTTTAGAAATTTCAGAGATGTTATTAAATGATCCTCATGATTTAATTCAGAAGGCTGTCGGATGGATGCTTAGAGAATTGGGTAAACGCAATCAGAGCAAAGAAGAACAGTTCTTAATGAGACACTACAAAACCATGCCTAGAACTATGTTGAGATATGCTATTGAAAGATTTGATCAATCGAAGCGTGCTCAATATATGCAAAGAACTTAATTTTGAGCGAACTAAAAAAGTTTTCTTATTGGAAGTATTACTTTTTCTATTAGTTTGTGAATCCACGGTCTTTTTTTCCACTCCTCATAATTAAACTTTTTTGATTCTTCTAAGGACTCAGTCAAATGAGACTTAACTAACTTTCTTATGTTAGCTTCAGTACCAAATAAGTTTATCTCATATTGATACATATGACTTCTTGTACTAAAATTGGCAGAACCTACTGAAAAGATCTCGTCGTCAAATAACGCAACTTTAGCATGTAAAACTTTTGGCTCGAAATAATATATCTTCACTCCCGCCAAGAAAAGTCTGCCGAGAAATTCTTGTCTTATTATATCAGAAATTCTAACATCTGATCGTTCAGGTAACACTATTTTAACATCCACTCCTCTTTTTACAGCCCGTTTTAGAGCTTTTCTTAATCCCTTGTCTGGGTTGAAATAAGGTGTCTCGATAATGATGCTCTTCTTAGATTTTTTTATTAATTCTAAAGTCTTTTTCCTGATGTTTTGAAAAAGAAGATTTGGTACATCTCGCACAATTTCAAAATCTTTTAATTTTATTGAATTAATTCTTGGTTTTATTTTGTGAAAGAAGTTATTGAATATTTTGTAATCATCTAAGAATATCTTAGAAAACTCTTTAGTGACAGGGTCTTTTATTCTTAATGCAAACTCCCTCCAATCAATTGAGTCGTTAGAGATGTTTGCAGAACCTATATACGCAATTTCATCATCTACAATTAGGAGCTTTCTGTGGTTTCTTTTATGTCCATGATATATTATCTTAAAATTTGCTATTATTTTTCTGAAAAATCTTACTTCTCCTCCTGCAGCTTTAAATTCTGAAAAGAATTTTTCATTTGCGGATGACCCCCAAGAGTCCAGCAACAGTTTTACAGTCACCCCTTCTTTTGCTTTCTTTTCTAAAACATCTCTGAAGATTATTCCTAGGGTGTCTTTATCATAAATGTATGTCTCTAAATAGATTGATTTTCTTGCAGATTCAATATCTTTAAGCATTGAGTGAACCAATTTTATAGGCACACTAAATGAAGTGATGTTATTTTTTTGGTACTTTTTCACCATATTTACTGAAAATAAAAAAAGAAATTAAAAACTTTTTGAATTATTCAACTATTTTGTTAAGATTGGAACTTCATAGTTGACAAAACACAGCGAAACTAGAGCTGTACCAAATTTTTTTCTAGGTATAAAACTTGTAGATGTTAACTTTAGGGCTTTTAAATTGTACTTGTCTGAGAAGCCATTATAGTAAAGCTCATCCAAGCTTGTACGCAGAGACTCCCCTGCTTTTTTCTCAGTTAAGGATCCATTGTATTCACAAACTAGACCGCCGTATTTTTTCTTAGTTTTCTTATCATAAAGCCATCCAAAGATTATGGCAGCAGTAGCTCTTTTTCCTTTTTTGGTATTTGCAACAGCCATTATTGTTTCCATAACTGCTCCATGAACAAGATTTGCAGGTTTTTTAATTTCTCTTGCAATTCCTGGCAATATTGACGAATAAGTCATTATATTAAAGGATTCTATATCTGCAGCTTTTAATGCTAGATGATAAGATCCGGCATGTACTTGTATATCGCTTTCGCCTAAGCCTTTAGTTATAAAATAGTCTTTTGGTATCCTTGTTCCAATTAAAATATTTGCAGTCTCATTTCTACTCATTTGTATTTCCTCTTACCAGTATATTTGTACGCATAACAGTCAAATTATTCAGAGAACTAATTACTATTAGAAATAAATACCCCAAACATGATGGGGTGTGCCAATCCTTAGTTCTATTATTCTGTTGCATTCTTTTTCTTTTCTTGCGATAAAAATCAATCCTCCTTCTTGGACGAACTCGCCTTAAAGGAAAAGTAAAGACAATTGGACTTATTTATAAATATTATTAAAACAAAGAAGAGTCAAATTATTATACTAATTCAACTTTCCATTTGAAATGAAAACAGCTTTTAATTTTATAGAAAAAAGATCGTTGTTCGAGAAAACGATTAAGCAAATTAATAAGGATAGTATTGGCTTAGAGCTAGTAATTTATGATATTATAACTAAAACTCGTGAAGAGTATTCGACAGATCTCAGAGCCGATCTTAATTTTATTTCAAATTACGTAAAAACAACTTTGTTAGATGAAGCAATTAATCTAAGCAACAGATATGCTTTGGATGAGTTGATTAGCTTGAATAAAATAAATAGCATCACTCAAGAAGATGTAATTAACGCTATGAACCTTGGCAAGGCTAAAGCGCTTGAGTACATACAGAAAGTGGATGAATCATATGAAACTGAAGCTATGTTCTTAGAAGCCATAGTAAAACACGGACACGCACCGGCATACATCTTTATTTTTGGATATGATACCTCCAATGAAACACATAGGACTCATTCATTCGGCGGATTGTGGCAGCCTAATGAAAAATATGAATTCAGCAAAGCAATAAAAAATAACATTAAAGATCCAGACACAAAAAAGCTTATAAGAAACTCATCTAAAGAAGATAACGCCGTTTTGGTTTCGAATTCTGGAGATGTTGAAGGCATGTTAGTTCAGCTTGTTGATGTTAATCCTGAAAAGATCAAGGAAAAATATGCAAATACTGAGTATCCTGACAACATGGGTCTTGATGCAGGAGGACATTCCAGACACCATTCTGCAATTGGTTATTCTTTTCACGTTCCTGAAACCACTGTGATAACTCTTGGAGAAGCGGGGTATTTGAGACTGTTTAAGAAAGGTCATCTTGCGTTCTCTAGCGTTAATCAAGAACAGGCCAAAATCGAGCAAAGATGGAATTTCATAATGTCTGAACTAAATAAAGACTAGCTGAAGATTAAACTGGAGCCTAAGTACTGCAAATTTCTCCGAATGATTAAAGCATTCCATAAATAATTTAAAAGAATGTACCTTCTTGGTTTGTATCATGGAAAAGGTCATAATTTTGGGAAATGGTATTGCAGGCCTTACTGCAGCCGTGTACACTGCTAGAGCTAGCTTGTCTCCTCTTGTTTTGTCTGGTCCGGAAGATGGTGGTCAGCTTACATTAACGAATGAAGTTGAAAATTTTCCTGGATTTCCTGAAGGAGTTATGGGCCCTCAGCTAGTTCTAAACACGAAACAACAAGCAGAGAAATTTGGTGCTAGATTCAAGACAGGAATTGCAACAAAGTTCGAAAAAAAAGGAGATCACTATATTTTAACTATAGATAATAAAGAACAATTAGAAACGGAAACTTTGATTATAGCAACAGGCGCATCAGCTAGATGGCTCGGCATTCCTTCCGAAACAAAGTTTAAAGGAAAGGGCGTTAGTACTTGTGCTACTTGTGATGGATTTTTTTACAAAGGAAAAGAAATAGTTGTTGTTGGTGGAGGAGATTCTGCGATGGAGGAAGCCAACTTTCTTACAAAGTTTGCATCAAAAGTTACAGTAATTCACAGAAGAGATGCCCTACGAGCAAGCAAAATTATGCAAGATAAGTTTTTCAAAAATCCCAAGACTGAAATCTTGTGGAATAAAGTTATTGATGAAGTCATCGGAACTGAAAAAGGAGTTACTGGAATTAAACTAAAAGATACTGTAACTGGAGAACTTTCGAATTTTTCTTGTGAAGGAGTCTTCCTTGCACTAGGTCACGTTCCAAATACAAGCATTTTCAAAGAATTATTGAAAGTTAATGAACGGGGATATCTTATTACTGATAGGTTTATGAAAACTGATCTTGAAGGAGTCTTTGCAGCAGGAGATGTCCAAGATACTAGATATAGACAGGCAATCACTGCAGCTGGTTCAGGCTGTCAAGCAGCAATGGAAGTAGAAAAGTATCTTGAAAATAAAGAGAATGTCTAATGAACAGTCAAAAAAGAGGCGTTTGGCTTGGATCTTGCTAAAACTTATGAGTAATTTTTCTTTTTATGCCTTCTATTATTACAACCAATAGAACTCCTAAGAATACAAATAAAAGTAAATACATTATTTTATCGCCAGGTAAGTCTTCTGTGGTTGCTTTTAAGGGACCATACATTGCTCCGAGCATCAATCCTACTAAGAACATTAGTGTCTTCGATTCGTGTTTTTTCAGCAAATAATTTAATAGTTTTGAAAAGGACAACAAACCGATAATAGCTCCCAATGTAAACGCCACAAAATACCAATAGTTTTGAGTGATATTTCTTAGAACAGTTAGCATGAATTCATATTGTCCAAACATCAATAAAATGTACGCTCCAGATATTCCTGGAAGAATCATGGCGCATATCGACAAAGCTCCAATAAAAAATATGAACAGGTATGATGGAATTGTTGTTGTAATTGTTATTTGAGATATAAAAAATCCTATAAGAAGCCCCATAAAACCCATAGAATATACCAAAAAGTTTTTTTGTTTTACTTCAAGTATTAATAATGCGGTTGTTGCAATCACTAATCCTGTAAAAAAGCCCATTATTTGGGACGGATATTGTTGCAAAAGTTCTGGAATAAATAATACCCCTACCGCAAACGCGGACCATATTCCTAGGATGAGCGGGATAAAGAACATAAAATTTATTTTTGCAAATATTTGTTTCCATGTTCCTTTGTTTTGAGTTAATTTTTGTATACTTCCTCTGAGAAAATCTCCTATGTCTTTTATTGATTTTATTAATTCATAATATATTCCTGTTATGAATGCTATTGTTCCTCCAGATATTCCTGGAATCACATCTGCAAGACCCATTAAAATTCCCTTGAAGAATAAGACTAACGAATCGTATACTGTTTTCTTCATGTTTAGTCGTTGTCTACTCTTGGAGCAAGTATGAACTGTAGACTTAATTTATCTTTTTCCACATATTCCAAGATTAGAGGATAATCGTTGCTGAACTTTATTGTTGCTTTTGTTGCTAATTTTGAACCCTGCATCATTTTTTTCAAGTATTCAATGCTATATTTGCTTTTTTGATTTCCGTCGGATTCTATTTTCACTTGTTCGTCAGGCTTTATTACAACTTCTGCGCGATTCAAATCTCCTGTTGCAGAAACTACGAAAGAATCTTTGTCAATTGTTTGAAAAATTACACTTTCTCCAACTATGTCCATGTCTTCTATTGCTTCGTTGAGTGTTGTTGAGAGTAATTCTATTTGTGCTTTTGTGGTTAGTTGAGGAACTCTTTGCTGTCGCTCCTCAAGATCTATTAATGGCAAGTAGAATGTCCTTGTAGTCTTCTCTTTCATAGTTATCTTTAATTTATTTTCTGTCTTTTCTAAAGTTAGTTTATCTGAAGGTTTTGTTCTTCTTAATACTTGTTTTAGATTATTTAGATTTATTGCGATTGTTGTGTCTTCTTTTACCTCATACTCTTTGAAGGTGTTTCTAGGCATTTTGAATATTACCATTGCAACATTTGCAGGATCCATAGCAATTATTTCTATGAATTCTTGTGTAATTCTGAATTTTGTTTCAGTAACCAGATCAGAAATTATTGATATGCTTTCTTTTAGGAATTTTGGCTCAGCTAAAGTTAATTTCATTTGTGTCCTCCTTCTGTTCATGAAAAGGAACTTCATTTATATAGTTTTCTTTGATTTCTTTATAAATCGAAAAGTGTTGGCTCCTGTGACGAAAAGGGATCTGATCGATACATTAATTTTATGAGCATCCTTTCTTTTTCTGATATTTTATTTTTTAGTTCATCTGATAAAGAAAAATATGCTGATTTAAACTCTATCAAATTCGGAAGAGATTCATGCAGGTAAGCATTGACTGTTTGAACTATCAGAGGAACTTTTGGTTTTCTTATATTCTGGTATATCTCATAGAGTCTAGTTTCATCCATGATCTTGCCTATAAACCAATTTTTGTGAGCAACACCCGTTAAGGTTCCAAAATTTAGATCAGCCAACCTGCCTTGATCATTTAGAACCAAAAATGAATTGGACTTTGCAAGTACTTTAGCGTCAGATAATCTTTCCAGATGTTTTTTAAGAATTGAACTTTTTACAGGGATAACTGCATTCACTCTGATTCCTTGAGGAGTTCCTACCATGTAAAGGGGAGCACCGTATTGTATTGAAAAAATCATGTTTGCTTGGTTAAATTGTTGATCCGATAAGAAAACTGTTTCCTCTTTTTTTTCTTTAAAATCATCAAGTTTTAATCCTATTGTTTCCGAGTACACAATAATTTTCTTTTCATATATTTCCTGCATTTTTTCAGAAGGCGCATTCCAAAAGTTGTAGATCTTTTCAAGAGGGTAATCTTCTCCGAAGACAAGATTCTTTCGTTCCATGTATGTCTTGGCTTTATCTATTGGAATTTGAAGAAAATATTCTAATTTTGAGATCAAATCTTCTTTGACTAAAATGTTACTTTCTTTCTTTGCTAATTCATATATGTGTTTGGCGATAGCATTTGACTCTAATATTTCTTTGAACGTCTTAAACAACAAAGAAGGATAAATTAAATCTCCTTGAATTTCTCCCGAAGTAGTTTGAAGTCCTGTAAAGAACTGTTTAGTTATTTCTGGCAACTCTTTCCTGGCCTTAAGTCGTTCAATAAATCTTTGAAAGTTTTGTTCATGTCTTTTCGCATAAGTTCCTGTTGTAAGTTCGTAGTTTCTGTCTCCAGCCTCATAATATAGCATCACAGGATCTGTGTTAAAAACAGAATTCACTGGTTTGTTCACCAGGATTGCTTCAAGAATAGCATTTCTTAAAATAATATTGGTTGCAATTGTACTCTTCTCGCCGTCTTCTAAGGTGTATTTGCATACTTCTAAAAAATCGTTGAAGTTTCCTGATTTTATTTTTTTAGTTATTTCTTCATATGATAAGGATTTGTTAAAGCCTGCAATCGTTGCTAATTTTGAATCTCCGAGCAAAGATATTCTGTTTTTTACATAGGGATATGTATCTAAGATCTTTTGTTTTGGTCTCGACCATAATTTGTCAGATTTTCTAATAGAATATTTCTCTTTTACTTCCCCTAGTCTTCTAAGATTCTTCGCCAATGCTTTAGCTTCGTCAAGCAGCGCAAATCTTCTTGTTTCTGTTTCATCAAAGTTTCTATATATTTTTATCAATTCTTCGTTAATGCAACTCAACCTGTGTTCCAATTTTTTTAGATTGTTAAATTTAGTCAAATGTTCGAAATCATAGTTAAGTATATTGTGTCCCATAACGTATCTATATTTTTTTGAATCTTTGTTTAATCTAGCAATTAATTCTATTTCATCTTCTACAAAAACTAGTTTTACATTTTGATTTTTTAGAGCTGCTCTTGTCTTTTGTTTCCATCCTTGTTTTTTCCAAGCCTCTTCAGTTATGTAAAGTCTATTTTCTTTTTCAGAATTTAGTACAGCCATGTACACTTTGCCTGAAGGAATTTCAGAGTCATAGTCAATAACTTCAAGATCTATCGAGCAGGAGTTCAATTTGTATGTTTCGAAGATTTCATTTACTCTTTGTTCTAGTACATTCTCAGAAACTGGATTTTGAGAGTAGTTGATTTGTTCATCTAACGTTTTTGTTGAGTCAAATACAGTAAATAGTGGAAACTTGTTTCTCAATTGAGTTGTAGAGCTATTTAGATTAAATGAATCTTGAAATCTTTGTATTGGCAACAAGACTGATCTTCCAGACAAATCAATCTTTTTAAAAAAACCATATTTACTCAAGACGGCTTCAACAGCACGTTGGTTAGTTGAAGAAGCTATTGCGACATATTGTTTTCTTTTTCTTTTATCAAGAGATTCTACAATAGAAAATTTATCTATGATGTCTGGATTCGGAAATGTTTCGAGTTCTTTCAAAAAACTGTCAAGTTCTTTTTTATCAATAAACTTTTTCGATTCATATCTTTGCACTCTAAATGTTAATAGGTCTAAGAATTTCATATTTTTGTTTTCAGTAAATACTTCCAAAAAATATTTTCCATTTCGTTCTTTTAGGGAAATGTCTTGTTCGGCTATTTTATTTCTTAATTTCGTTTTTTGATGTTCATACTCTAGTTGTGCTTCTTCTTCTGTATCAAAATAAACAGATCTCGCGAGGGCATTGTTTTTTGTATTTGTTATAAATAAGGGATTTTTCTTTTTTCCGAATTTATGCGTAAGTTGTTTTCGAAGAGCTCTGTCTTCCATCTTCGCACGAATTATGAAGCTTTCTTTTGAATCTTGGGTTACATCTTCTGGAACAACTTTTTTTTCTACAAATACATTAAAGCCCGCATATTTGTAAGCTTCAAAATTAATATTAGGATAATTTTGTTCCAACTCGGATATGGTTTCTATTAGTGAACCGTGCTTAGCAGGTATGAATTCTCTTGATGGGACTTCGTGGTTACTTGTTTTTTCAACTTTTAGAAATTCTTTTTTTTCTGTGTCCAGCAATTCAACTACTACTTTGTTTCCAGTATTTCCAGATATTCTGATATCATGAAAAAGTAGAGTCACAACACAAATGAATTTTAACCATAATAAAAACTTAATTGTTTTTTCCACTTAAAAATGGTTCAAAGCATCTCATTAAGTTAAATGTATATTTTTGAAAAATTTTTAAGAATGTGAATTTTTTCAGGAGTATATCCCATTTCTTCCGCTAGCTCTTTCTGAGCCTCTAGCATTTTTACATCACCGTGAGTAGGGATTATGTTTTCTGGAGTCAATAAATTTATCAGTTCTCTGTGGTCTTCTCTACAGGCGTGTCCAGAAACATGCAGATCTGAGAATATTCTTACTTTCTTCCTTTTTAGATCTTCCTCAAGTATCGCACGATTATGATAATTTTCCTCAACTGGAATTATTTTACAAGAAAATAAAACTAAATCTTCTTGTTCAAATGGAAACATTTTACTTTTTGCCATCCTTGACAGAACTGCTTTTGGTTCTCCTTGATGACCTGTAACTATGAACATCTTATCTTTTGTATCTTTTGTTTTATTGAAATATTTTTCAATAGTTGATCCAAATCTAACGAATTCTGCATTATTTGAATAATCTGCAATTCCTGCAGCTTTCGCTGCGTCAAGATATTTTGCTAAAGATCGTCCTATAAAAACAGGTTTTCTTTTAAGTGTTCTTGAGAGATCTACAAGCGTGTTGATTCTTGCAATGTGACTAGAGAATGTTGTTACAATAATATTTTTTCCTTGAGATGTTGTTCCCAAAAGTACATCTCTTAACATTTCTCGAGCTATGCTTTCAGAGGGGGTTTTTCTCGGATCTAATGAATATAATGAATCCACAATCAGAGCTTTTACGTTTTTTAGTTTTCTCATTGCATCATAATTTGGTTTCTCTCCCATTAAAGGATTGTTATCTAACTTGAAATCGTTTGCATAAACTACGACTCCTTCAGGGGTATGTACCGCAATCAAAACTGCTTGGGGTGTGCTGTGTGTTATGTGTATAAATTCAACTTTCAGATTCTTTGATACAACAAACGTGCAATTTTCTGGATGCGTAATGAGCTGTGAATCAATATTTTTCTTTTTGTCAGCCAGCAATGCTCGTAAAACCTCTATTGTAAATTTTGTTCCATGTATCGGCATCTTTAATTTGCTTGTAAAGAAAGGTATAGCACCTATATGATCTAGATGCGCGTGACTCACACAGAGCGCTTTTATGCACTTTAATTCTTCATCTAGAGCGTGTAAGTCTGGAACTGCCTGTTCTCGTATTAAAACTTCTTCTGAAAGGTTAAATTGCATATCTCCATCTTCTGTTAGACGCACATAGTTCTCCATCATTAGTCCGAAATCTAACATGACTGCTTCTTCTTTCCATTTGACAATCGTACAATTTCGTCCAATTTCACTAAAGCCTCCGACGGGGATTATTTCTATCATTATGTTTTTAGAATTATTGCTCTTTTTTATAAGTTTCGCCCAATAATGCTTGATATTCATTACGCATATCTTTAAATGTGAAATAAAAATTTGTTCCTTTTCCCTTAATCGAATTGAATAGCAATTCTCCCCCTAAGATTTGTGCAAGTTCTTTTGAAGTTTTGAGCCCTATTCCCGAAGAATAAATTCTGTGCGGATTTTGAACTAGTTCGTAATCTTTTTTGTTCAGTTTTTGTTGAATCTCTTCAGACATTCCTGATCCATTATCTTTCACAAATCCCACATAATATGTATTTTGATTTGTAGGATCTGCAGGTCCGTAGGTGAATCCTATTTCAATGGAATCTGTAGTAAATTCTTTAGCATTCGATATTAAGTTATAAAATATTCTTTTAAGTTTTACTTCATCTGTGTATACTTCAATGTTACTAGGAAATTGAGATTTTATCAAATTAACAGTTGTTGGTTGTACTCCTTTTCCTGAAAAAGCATAACCTTCCATTTGATCTAAAATGTTGTTAAGATTGACTTTTTTAATTTTAGGCACTAAAAATCCTCGACTCACATAAGATGCATCTCTTATTTCCTCTATTAAAAACTTCAGGTATTGTGCACTTGAATATATGTGTGTTATATACAGTTTATGATCGTCCGTTAAATGCTCTTGTTCTTCTAGCAACATCTCTAAAAATCCCAATATAGGTGTGAATGGTTTAAATAAATCATGCAATATCTCATCTAAATCCTCTTTTAAAAGTGCAGTATTTGGATTTTCACTTGCTACATCGTTACAACTATTCTCAGATATTTTTTCATTTAAATTTTCTGTCGAAGCCATTATATATCACACAACAAACACTCAGGAAATATGTTTCACCCGAACAATCATGTATTCTACCATATTTGTTTTAATATAAACAATCCCTATAACAAAAAAAGTCAATAAAAGCTCATTTTCTTTTAATTAACCCTTTTTAATAATATGTGTTTTTTTAATTTAATTTGTAAAACCGATTCATTTATAAATTTTTTCAATGGTTTTCATTTGAAAGTAGTAAAATATGCGGAGGGGGGGATTCGAACCCACGAACCCACTAAGGGACTAGATTCCTCAAATCTGACTTTTTCAGCCTTGATTTCATTAGTGGAAGTCGGCAGTGCTTTAATCATAGCCGGAGCTCATCACTCAATTTCTTGAGTCTAGCGCATTTGACCAGGCTTTGCTACCTCCGCATAGCAAGAAGAAATTTAAAACCGTTTAAATGATTTACTGAGAATTGAGCTCCATTAATTTTTTCTCTAATTTGTCAAGAGTATACTGAAGTCTATCTACATCTGTTGTTTTTGAGACTTGGGGTTCAGCCTTAGCAAAAGACGCACTCATTTTCTTTCTATCATCTTCGTGTTGCTTTTCCTTGAGCTCAAAAGAATATTCTTCCTCTATCTCTTCTCTTAATTCTGGATCAGCCATTAGCAATTCCAATCTTTTTGAGAAATCTTCTAAATCTTGTATTTCCGTTTTTAGAGAATTAATTAATTCTAATTTTCTTGCTCTAAGTGCATTAAAATCCTCTAACTTAGTCAACAGCAAAATGCCATCTCTGGCCACAGTCATCATTCTTATCCTAAGATTTTTCGTGTCCGAGATTCTTGAAAAGTATTCCATTTTACACCAATTATTCTGATTTTAAGTAGTCGTCGATTTGATCAAGACCCGCATTTACTCTTTGTATACTTGCTTCAAATTCATCCAGATCTTGATGCTCTTGTAATTCTACTTGTCTTATTTCTTTCAGCTTTGCTTTTGCTTCATCTGTCTTTTGTCTTATCTGAACAAGTAATTCTTTTATTTCTTCGTGTTGATCCACTTTTACATAAATTGAATTGTCCATTATCGGTCACCTTCTTCGAATATTTTTTTATCTATTTGTAACAACGTGTCTTTTATGAATCCTAAACTATCTCTTAGCCCCTCATAGTTCTCTTCTTGTGTTTGTGATTCCTGAGCTAATTTTATGTCAAGATCAAATACGGTTTCTACTTCTTCTTTTATTAGATCTGCGACAATAATCATGTTCTTGTATTTTTTCTTGTCAATGAAAATATCTCCTTTTTTGTCCACTTCATTAGGCAATTCATATTTTTGTCTTTTTATTTCATCAAAAGAAGGAGCTTCTTGTCGTGGCTGTAAATTTTTCTTTACATCTTTTTTCAAATAATCTCCAAAAGTTTGGTTCTTTTTTGATCTTTCTTTCTCTAAATTTAAAGAAGGTTTAACATCAAATTTTGGTAGAGAATCGTCCACTTTTGAAACTTGATTTTGAACAGGCATTTTTTCCTTTGAAACAGAAGAATTTTGAACGGACTTATCTGAGGAATCGTCTTTCAATGCATTGAAATCATCCATATTGAAATCAAAATCATCTTCTTTTTGCAAATCTTCTGGAATTAATTCCTCTTTTTTCATAACGTCTTCTTGTTTTATCTTCTGTTCTTGAGGGAATTTTTTAGCATGATTTCCCCAACTATTTGGATCGACACTTGCAGATTTATTAGAAAAAGAATTTCCTAGAGAATCCCCTGTAACTTTATCTTTACCAACACTCAGCGCTTCAGTATTGAGTTCTTTTGTATTTATCACCATTCCATCGAAAGGATCTTCTTTGTCTTTCTGTTTATCGCTTTGCTCTTGTTGCAATTTTCCTTTCGGAAGGTCTTTTGTTTCTGATTGCGGAACTTTCAAAGCCAGATCCGTCTCAGGTTTAATACCCATAAATTCATTTAATCCCAAATCAAAATTTAGATCTTCTTCATTGAAATCAGGTATTTCGAAACTTCCTTTGCCATCATCAACTTTAGTTGATGTTAATTTGTTTGCGCCAGTAGCACCAGCAGCCGCGGTTATAGGCTTGACCATACTTTGACTTGCAACAACCCCTGGTTTTACAGAAGTAGAATCCTCTTTTTTTAAAAATCCGAAAAGTCCCATACAATACCCCTTTTTAAGACAAGTTAACCCTGCTTTAGAGATAACATTAAAGATAGAGTATTAAAACTTTTTTCATCACTTTAGAATAGATATTGTTTAAGGAAGGACTATATTTCGAAAATATCTCCCAAAGAAGGTGCATAAGTTGTGCCTTTTATGTTTTTCTTTGCCCATTGATTTAATGCATCTACAGATTCTTCATCCCCATGCTGAAAAAATACTTGCTTTGGATTTATAGCAAGAACCATTTTTTTTATGAAGTCTGAATCAGTATGTCCTGAAAAATCATACTTCTCTACCGCACACTTGACTTGAGTCTTCCACCCATCAATATATACAAATCCCTCTTCTATAAGGTGTCTTCCGTTTGTTCGGTTACATTGAAAGCCCATTAGTGTTAATTTGTTCTTTGGATTATGCCATAATTCCTTTAAATATTCTAGAACAGGTCCTCCTTGAAGCATTCCTGATGTCGTGATAAATATTCCTCCTTTGCGAATTGCGTCGCTTCTTCTTTTTGGGCTACTTATCCATTCAACTTTGTTAAAAAAAACATCGTTAAGGAAGTCCTTATTTTTTACATACTTGCTCGAAGTCGATAGTATCTGTCGCGTTATTGTTTTTGCCATACCGTCTAAATAAATGTTACATGAAAGATTTTCTTTTCCTAGCATGATCAGAGTCTCTTGTGCTCTTCCGAGTGCAAAAACCGGAATCAAAACTGAACCCCCTCCAGCTATTGTTTTTTTTACAGATGCAATGAATTGTTTATTTAGAATTTTTCTATCGGGCAAATTTCTATTTCCATAAGTTGATTCTGTTATCAGCACATCTATTGGTTTCTCAGTCAATTCTTTGTTAATTATTGCGGAATACATCAATTCTGTTTCTCTGTTATTATAATCTCCCGTATACAGAAGCCGTTTTTCATCTGCTTCGATTAAAATCATTGCACTTCCGGGTATGTGCCCTGCATTAAGATACATGAATTTTAAATCATTGTGAACATACCACTTGTCATATTGAACGTATTCAGTTTCTTTTGAGACTTCCACTAAATCTGTTTTATCATATGCTGGATGCGTGTGTTTTATTCTTGCTATTTTATATGAGTCCTTTAATAAACTTTTGGTGATTGCAAAAGTTTGTCTTGTACAAAAAATGGGCCCTTTTAGATTCTGATGCTCGAACAAGGGCAAGCCCCCCGAATGATCAAGATGTGCATGACTTAGAAAGACTCCTTTTAGTTCTGGAACATCTTTGACTCCTTCAGGTCCTAAAAATCCGTCTTCCTGAAATTTTATTCCTAAATCTAGTAAATATCTATTTCCTTTTTTTGTCGTTATACTTATGCAACTTCTTCCAACTTCTCTTGCTGCGCCATGAAATTGTATTTTCATATTTTATTAATTCTTTCAATCTTATTTAATTTTATCGGATTATTTTTCGGAATTAATCGAAATGTTCACGAAATGTTCCAAGCAGATATTTTATTATCGTCCGCCATCAAGAAAACATGCTTGATTCAAATTTATCAAAACTGTTCTACATAATGATCGCGTTGCAATTCATAATCTTTTGTGGACAATTTGTGCTAGGAACCAATACAACAGAATTTATTGTTGCGGATATCACAGGAGAGTTTTTGTTCGGAACTCTGAGCGAATTCAATTCAACGAATTTCATCATAATAAGAAATCTCAATTATTCTAGCAACTCTTCTCAGCCAATAGACATATCTGTGTTTTTCGAGCTTAATGAAACAGAAACTAATGTAAACACATCTCTTATCTGGTCAGTCAACAAATCGATTAAAGCATATTCGAAAACATTCGGTGAGGTAAATCTTACTAATAAAACTGAATCTTTTTGCGCAAAAATTGTCACCTTAAATGCTAATGATTCTAATCAAAGTAATAATTTAATTTGTTTTTTCAGAGAAGCAACATCCATTGCCAACAATAATCTAAGCACAAATATGTCGGAAAGTGACACCTCGAACAAAACAACAAACACAACAAACAACTCAAACAACACCAATTTATCATTTGACAAAGATTATTGTAATATTGTTATTTATTCTAATAAATTAGTTTATTCTGAAGGAGAATCTATCTCTTTTGAATTTGAAGCAGAAGAGAATTCTTTTAATAAAGGCATCACTTACTGGATAGAAGACTCTAGGAGGAAAATTGTTAAATCCAATTTAACTACAAATAGTAATGCTGCAAAGCATTTTACTCCAAAATTAGAAAGAAGCAATGAGCTTTTTTCGATTAGAGCAGAAGTTGGAGGTTGTGAAAATTATTCTGAGCTTAATTTATTTTTTGCTGGATCTGAACAAACAGAACCAGAAAAACTTTCTTTCTTAAGAGTAAAAGAGACAAAAATAACTACTACTTTGTTTTCAGTCAATTTAGAAGGATACAGAAACTCCACTAATAAAAAAACAATCTATATCTGGATAGATGGTGCAAATATAAAAAAAGAGAAGCAAAAATTCTTAATTGAGGAAAAAGAGGCATTTTTCTTTTTGAATCTTGTTTTTGATATTTCTTACTTAAGTAAAAATACAACAATTTATCTTCATGTAGAAGGTCTTGATTCGGATCTTATACAAAATTATTCGTACGTTTTTCCTCAAACAACTAAAACCTCTTCTTCACTCCAAAAAAACACGACGTTAGATAAAGAAGAAACTGAAGTGCTTAATATTCCTTCTTCGTTAAAAACAGAAAACACCACGTCCGCAATCATTAATTCAAAAACAACCCCCAACTCCATTACTGGAAATGTTATGACTTCAAAATCAGGCGTTTCATCCTCTATATTTAGTGTTGTTCTTGTAATTGTTATTTTTACAGCAATATATTTTTTGATGAAAGTTTTAACCAAATACTTTAAAAAACGCAAAATTATATAAGTAAAATTGGTTTCTTTCCGCTTATGACGAAAGAAATTAGTTCAAAAGTGATTAAAGAGTATTTAGAGAAGAATTACTTAAGAGTCAATGTTTTATTTGAAATAATTGGAAATCCAAAAGAACACGTTTCTAAAACAATTACCACAATTGCTAAAAAATTAGAAGATGAACAAGACATGGTTCTGATAAAGGGAGAGCTTGGTGAACCCGAAGAAACTAACGATGGCTTATTTGGAGGATACTGCGAAGCAGATATTTTACTAAAAGATTTCAATAAATTGAGCTGGCTAGCATTTAATTTCATGCCTGCATCGATTGAAATAATTGAACCTGCTAAAATATCTATAAAAGACAAGGAATTAACAGATTTTATATCTGATCTTCTTGCACACTTACATGAAAATAACACACAACTTATTCAAATGAATTCTCTTAGTCAAGGATTGCTTAGGAATATGAATGCAATGGTTAGAAATGCTATTCTTGTCTCTTTGCTAGGAGGAGATAAGCCTGCTGAAGAGATTGCTAAACTGATCGGAGTTAATCCTAAGGATATCGACCCTGTTTTTGAAGCGATGATTAAGGAAAAAACCATAGAGAAAAAAGGAAGTAATTATTCTAGAATTGTTAAATGAAGATTCAAAAGATTTAAAAACAAGGTTTGCGTTTCTTTTATTATGAAGGATTGGGAAAAAATAGAGGCTGTTTTATTTGCTTCCGGAAAATATCTTAGTGAGGATCAAATAGCTGAACTAATTGATATCCAGAAGAAAAATTTAAAGCATGCTTTGACAGAACTCGAAAAGCATTATTCTACAATTGAAACAAGTTTGAAAATCTTTAAAGAAGGCAACACTTGGAAATTAAATGTAAAAGAAGAGTTTACAGGAATTATAAAGAATCTTGTGTCTGAAGCAGAAATGCCTAAGCCAGTTATGGAAACTCTTGCAATTGTAGCTTACAAAAATCCTATTTTGCAATCAGAGGTTATTGACACTAGAGGATCTGGAGCTTATGATCACATAAGCATTTTAGAAGACAAGGGATTTATCACTAGAGAAAAACAAGGCAGAACATTTAAGCTAAAAGTCACAGATAAATTTTATGAGTATTTCGATGTTGATGGTGTTTCTAAATTAACAGAATTATTCAAAGGTGCAAAAAAACCAGAAGCTCTTGGAAATTTAGAGGTTTATGATGAGTCAAATGTAGAGACTGAAAAAACTGAATTTTCTGATAAAATTCTTGAGCGTATGAAAAAATTAGATTCTAAGCCTGAAGAAGAAAAAGAGAAAAACAATTTTTTAAAAGATATTGATTCAAAGATTAACAGTGCAAAATCCAGAATTGACGTAGCTGAAAAAGATATAGATGAGTACAAACGAGTTGAACCTTCTGAGCAAGAAGAGACTGTCGAAAAGATTTTAGAAAATGTCAATCAGGAAATTGACGAAATTTCTAATAAAGATTCTGAATCATCAGATGAACATGAAGAAGATTCAAACGATAAGTCCTAATGTTTGTCTAATCCTGCAAGAATTACAAATTTTTTCCGCACAAGGTTCTCCGCAAAGACTGCAAAAGCTTAGATTTAACTTGTTTTTTCCTGTATCTTTATTCTCGAGATACTTTAAAATAATGTTCTTTTTTGTTCCTGGTTTTTGTGTTTCTAATAAATTTAATTCGTCTCTGACATACGCTCTGAATGAATCTTTTGCATAAGGACATTCTGTAAATGGAACATCAAATCCCATTAATATTGAATAAATCATAATTTCTTTTTCTTTCAAAAAATATAGTGGTTTTATTTTTTGAGTAAATCCCTTTCTTTTCTCTGTCTTTGGTCCTTGGCGAGCGTACAGAGATTTTTGGGCTTTCAGCAAATTCATCAACACTGCTTGAGCTTCATCATCTAGATTATGTCCTGTCGCGATCTTGTCATAACTATTTGTGTATTTATTCAACAAGCTTCGCCTAAATGTTCCACAGATTGTACATGCAGAAGTTCCTGTTTTTACAATTTTGTCTAGTCTTTTGCCTATTTCTTTTTCAAATGATTTTATTATTAACTTTATGTTGTAAGTTTTACAAAATTTTTTCAAAAAGTCTAAGGTTTTATCTCTATACCCTGCTATTCCTTCGTCTATTGCTAGCGCTTCAACATCGTAGTCTAACTTTTTTAGAATATATAACAGAGTTATTGAGTCTTTTCCTCCTGAGACCGCTACACAAATCTTATCTGTCTTTTTCAGTAAATCATATTTTTTTATGGTTTGGCTTACTGTTTTCTCAACATATTTCAGAAAGTGTTTTTTACAATAACTAGGAGAATCAATTACTGCATTATTCAAACAAAGTTTACATTTCATCTTATCCTCCAGAAATTACGCTTATTATTTTAATGTCATCTTTGTTAGATAGTTTTTCATCTAACGCCACCAATTCCCCGTTTTTTATTACTAGAACTTCTTCTGAATTGTACTTTAATTTTTTTATTAATTCTTCACCAGTACCTCTAAAAGTAAGGTTTACTTTTTTGTTCTGTTTTTCGATAAATACTTTCATTTATTAAAGTAAACTGGTTTATTTTATATGGTTTTGTCTTTACTCTGGAAAGTTTTATAAATTCTATTTTATTGAACTGAGTATGGTACTTGAATCTTTATTGTCTCCAATTAATGCCGAGAATAAAAGTTACAAAGCGTTGCTTTACGGTTTTTTACTCTCTTTAGTTTGTGCATTTCTTGCATTGCTTGTTTTCAGAGATCGTGCAAGTATGGTACTTGTTTTTCTCGTTGCGCTTGGAGCAACACCTTTAATGTATTCTTTAATTAAATATGAAGAGAAAAAAGATTTGGATGGACAGGAAGAGTCAGCGCTTCTCAAAGAGCATTCAAAGGCATTATATGTTTTCGGATACTTATTTCTTGGAACTTTATTAGCATTTATTCTTTTATACATTGTTCTTCCTCCTGCACTCAGCACAACTTTATTTGATAGTCAATTTGAAAGTCTGACTGCAATTCGTGGCGCTGTTACCGAACCTGCAAGCCCTGATTCTTGGAGAGATTTTTCTGATATTTTCTTAAACAACGTTAAAGTACTTATGTTTACGATTATTTTTTCATTCATATTTGGTGCGGGAGCCATCTTTATTTTAACTTGGAATTCTTCAGTGATTGCCGTTGCAATAGGTAATTATATTAGGGAGCAGCTTGCAACAATTACGGGTGCCGTTGGCTTCGAGAATATTTCTAACTATTTTTCAATAATAGGTATAGGTTTGTTAAGATATGTTATTCATGGAATCCCTGAAATTTTGGGTTATTTTTTTGCAGCATTAGCTGGAGGAATTATTAGTGTTGCAATCATTAGACATGATTATAGGTCTGTAAAATTTGAGCATATACTCTTGGATTCTGCAAATTTATTGGCCATAAGCCTAGGATTAATTTTTGTTGCTGCGGTGTTTGAAGTCTGGATTACTCCAATTGTGTTTCCAATTTAGATTTATTCTAGAACTTTAAGTTTTCCTGATCTTATTTCAAAAATTTCTCCTTCATTTAGAAGAGTAGTGATATATTTTTCGGCACCAGATATTTTTGATTGGTCTATTACTTCTGTTATGTCTGCGCCCGATCCGGCATCTAATTTTTTGATAAGTTCTATTAATTGATAAGCATAGTTGTCTGTTGGCTCTTCTTCATGTTCTTCCAGAGCATCTGATTCCTCAACCACATCTTCTTTTTTAGGAAGAGTTATTTGTTGCTGTAGACTTAGTTCCTTTTGCCGGTATTCTATCCATTTTTTGTTTTCTATTTTTCTTAGTATTTCAGACACTATGTATCTTTGTTTATTGTATTCTCTGGGTTTACCTATAATCAAAATTACATCTCCTATGTTTATTCTTGTTGCATCTGCCGTTTCATTAAATAACATAATTGAAATTTTGCTAGTACCATCATCTACAAAAAGAGAATTGTCTTCTTTGGATACTACTGCCGCAATAATGTTCACTCGAGAAATTTGCACTTGTCCTATATCTATATAATTCGGATCCCAGCCAGTTTTCTGTACATACTCTCCCATAAGAATTTGATTTATCGTACACTTGTATGCAGTTTGTCTCTTAATTTCAGGCATTATGTATTTGGTAAATGTGTTCAATTTATATAAGTTTTTTAAAAGAGAGCACAGTTATTTTCCATATAGAAGATTAATATTTGAAAAAAAAAGAAAAAAGAAGAAATTTACTTTCTTCCTCTTGCCATCTTTGCTCGAGATATATCTCCAGCTTTATCGACGAAGTATAAGTATCCTGATTCTTTTTTAGCGCCGACTTTAGCAACTTTTTCTGGTTTTGATTTTTTTCCTTTTTTACCGCCGCCTCTAGCCATCTTTGCTCTTGAGACGTCGCCTTGCTTATCTACAAAGTAAAGATATCCACTTTCCTTCTTTACTCCTACTTTTGCAACTTTTTGAGCCATTTTCTTGTACACCCCCTATTCGTAGGTTTATTTATAGAGAATCCTGGGAAGTCTAGTATATAAATCTTTTGTTTTTCTCGAGGAGAAAGTTGAAGTTTGTAAAAAATTATTTAATTGTTTGATTGTTTCTTAACTCATGGTTTTTGTTAAACTGCTTGGAACACTTGATTTAATAACTGGAATCTCCATAATATTGTTTCAATATGATCTTATCGGTTTAAGATTATTTCTTACATTCGCAGTGTATCTTCTTGCAAAAGGATTTATGTTCAAAGGAGACATTGCAAGCATTCTAGATTTTGCAACCGGAGCATATATGCTGCTCATGATTATTCTACCTATCACTTTTTTTACATATATCGCTGCTTTTTATTTATTTCAAAAAGGAGCATTCTGTCTTATCGCTTGAATTTTATTGCCTAAATTTAAGTTACAAATATTTATCTGTAATAAATTTCTTGACAACCCACACAAGCAATAATGCAATTACTGCAACAAGAACATATGCGTATATATTCATTGATCTCACTAAAAAGAAAGTAAGTAAACTGAAAAAGAAATAAAATGTCCACACTTTTCTGGAATACAAAAGAACATTTATACCGTTTGTTTTAGGCAAAGGCAATGAAGTAAAAATTAAAATCCAACTCACAGACATTATAAAATCTAAAACCAATGTACTTTGAGTCAAGAAGTAAAGCGGTTGTAAAATTATTATAAGCAAAAGCAACATCATAAGAGGTCCTGCTATTCCTATCCACATAAGATCCTTAATATGAACATAAGGTCTAAACGTCCCTAATCTTAATCTCATATTTTCTTTTAAATCAATAGAACCTAAGTACAAAAAAGGAATCCAACCATAAGATACAAATGTTAGAAATATTCCTATTGCAGGTCCAAAATGCCACAAACTATACTTACATTCATATCCTAAGTATCCTGCTAAAAACTTTTGTGCCGCAATGAACAGAGAATATATTATTAAAAATATCAGTGAGAATACTAAAAAATTTATTAAGCCTGCTGTTGAATCAAACGAGTCAGTCCCCCACCTTCTAAATGAAAGTATAAATCCGCTGAATACAACTATAAAAAAGAAGTTTTTTAACTCTTGATCTGAAAAAGTAAATGCGCTTCTCCAAGCGTGTCTTAATAGATTCATACAACGCTTATTTTGTTTTTACTTTAAAAATTTGCTGTTTTAAATGTTCTTTAGTAAACATTAGACGCAATTAGATTGTTCAGGTATTTCTTTATTCCTTCTACGTGTCCAGCGCCAACGATTGCGAGAATCTTCGCATCTGGATCTTGCTTTATTATTTCGTATATTCTTCTTGCCATGTATTTATTTCTATCATCTAGAAGAACTTTGTATAGTCCTTTGTATCTGTGCTTCATTTGTTCTAATAATTGATTCACTAATTCTTGTGCTGGAACTTTTGAAATATCTATTTTTATTTTTTGTTTTGAAAACGGCGATATTAAAACATCTAGAACTATTTTCATTTTTTCTGAGAATTTTACTTTTTTACTCATATTGCGTAAAGTAATGGAAGCATCCTGGTCTATTAGAGCGAGTTTTAAATTATTGTTTTTAGCCAATGTGGCTCCTAGCAGCATTTCCTCTCCAGGATTCATCCCAACTAAATTTCCTAGCTTCTTTTGTAATGCGCGCCCGATCACCGCAAACAGATACCCTGTTACCCCTATTTGTTTTATAGCGCTTATTCCGAGTTTTTGCGTGTTTTTGCTTGTCATTGCGTGAAATCTTTGTTTATCTAGCTCTATTGCAATTAACGTAGGTTTGAATTCTACAAAGGTGTGTTTTATTCTCTGCTTTGATTCTGGAGAAATATGACTCGTTCCAACTATTCTGTAATTAGCTTCAGTTATCATAAATAAAAGAAATGTGATTTAATTAAAAAAGTTTTAGTTATGCTTTGATCTTTATTGCTTTCCAAGCCAAATCAAATAATTGAGTCAGTGCTTGTGCAAAGAATTCTGTGCTTACCCATATGCCTATATCATATGATTGGTGTACTTCTTGATCATGCGCCAACATGAACATTACTGATTCTCCATCAACAATACAGAATCTTGCATTTAACCCTAAGTCTTGAACATCTGCTATCTTTTTTAATTCTTTGATTTCTTCTGTTTCTTTTTTTATTGGTGCAGATATTTTGATTTTTACTCCTCTTTCTTTTGCTTTTTTAAGCGCTTTTAGAAGTTGATCTGCTTTTCTTTTCAATCCTTCTTCGGTTGTTGCTATTACTATTGTTTCTTGCGCATCTCTTAGCATCATGTTTATATGATCGTATAGATTGTCTCTGCCTTTTACTATTCCTGACCTGTCAGCGGGATCTATGATCTCTACTCCTTTTTGATGTAAATTTATAAGATCGTTTAGAACATCTGAATCTTTTAATTCTTCAATCATAGTTATAGTCTTGTCAGCATCTTCTTTGATGTTTCTTTTGACTCTTTCTACGACTTCTTTTGGTGGTACTGCTATGTATTTGATTGGTTT